>PVBE012443026.1_pt1 | contig 68081 bp, 59 predicted proteins | sample 1631181 | NCBI WGS metagenome assembly PVBE01 (sample SAMN08397723, study PRJNA350692) | Marine metagenome, whole genome shotgun sequencing project. | isolation source: water | place: Pacific Ocean | collected 2012-04
AGTGGCGCCAGGCGTTATCGTATCGCGGATGAGCTCTGATATGCCCGAACTCAGGAAGGTGACCTGGAAAAGCCAGATTCCCCTCGACCGGTTCGGACTCCCGGCCGAAGTGGCCGAAGCCATCTGTTTTCTGGCGGGCGATAGGGCATCGTATATCAACGGGGCCATTTTGAATGTCAATGGCGGAATGTGGATGGATTAGTAAGAACTCGCCACGCTCAGGATCAATACTTGAAGGAATTAAGGGAATAACAGGGGGAATTATCAGGGAATTTGGCCCTAGACTCGCTCCCGACCACAGGGAATTATCAGTGAAATCGGAATTGCTCGACTCCCATATCCTTGAAATTATGATTCGCCATGCACAGGTTGCCCTATGAAACAACTTCATCCAGTTCTGTTTGCAATACTAATTTTTTTGTTGGGGAATTTTGACCTCGCCAACGCGCAAGATTTATCCGGGGAGGGATTTATTGATGTTCACGTTCATCTGATTGGGGGGCAGAGTAATAATGAAGACTATGAGGGGGCGGTAAATGAAGCGATCGAAAATATGGACCGCCTGGGAATCCATAAAGCAATCATCCTGCCCCCACCACAAGTCATAAGCCAAAACCAGTATGATTACCCATCTTTTGTTCATGCGTTACGCCAATATCCAGGCCGTTTTTCATTTCTCGGCGGAGGGGGATTTCTGAACGCCGAGCTCCACAAACACGGCAACCCGTCTTCAGTCACAGAGGATGTCAAGCGAGCCTTCGCTAATCATGCCGAGCAAATTATAAGAGACGGCGCTGTCGGTTTCGGTGAAATTGCTTCACTTCACATTTCGGCTGTGTCCGGGCATCCGTTTCAGTTTGTTCCGGCGGATCATCCGCTTCTCCGGGTGCTTTCCGATGTCGCCGCGAAATTTAACGTACCAATCGATCTCCATATGGACGCTACCGTTGATGAAATGTCCACGCCACACCGTTTCAAGGATGGGGATAATCCACCGGTCTTACCGCAAACCGTTGATCATCTCCACCAATTATTAGCACACAACCCTAACGCCAAGATCGTTTGGGCCCACGGCGGATCAGACCCCTTGGGGTCTATGAGCCCTGCCATAATCGGCAGCCTCATGGATAAGTACTCCAATCTTTACGTAAGTCTGCGTGTGGTGGGAAGCAGAGCACCCATGTACAACAAGCTACTAGGCTTCGGTGAAATCGCACCAAAATGGATTGACCTTCTAAAGAGACATGCTGATCGCTTCGTAATCGGATCGGATTCATTTTTTGTCTCTCCAAACCTGGTGGGCTCAGGGCCCGGCGTAAAATTCGCCCAACGAAACGTTCCCAAACTTAGGGCTACAAAATATTTTTTATCGTTACTGCCACCAAACGTGGCCCGTAGCATCATGCGAGACAACGCAATACGGATTTACAGGTTAAAATAAATTGATTAGACCGGAATTATGCGACAACGTTCCCATAATTCCGATTTGCCGCTTGTCCCTGAAGACGTCAGCGCAGGAGGATTCAAGGTTCTGGTGACGAGCGAACCACATTTGAATAAAGAAATTGAGTTTTCAATCCAGATATCTGACAAGGTTTTCGATAATTGCGCGGCAACCATCGTCTGGGCCCACGAAAACGGCGACGGAACATGGTACACCGGAATTAACATCGACTCGCTTACAGAAGACCGGAATTTCTTAGACATGACGCTGAACAAAGCGAATGAGATCATGAAGTAGGGATTCCGTCCATTCTCAAAGTTTCCTGTAGAGCGCTCTCAAGACCAATCCCAAAACACTTTCCGATTTTTTTTCCAATGGGGTCCGCGGAATTCATGATATTCAGGAATACAAGATTTTTTGAAGTTGTCCACGAATCGCTTCGGGATTAAAACCATTGGCACTGAGAAGTTCGCTGGCTTCCGCGAGAACCCGATCCATCTCCTCGTAGAGCTTGAAGGTTTTCGTCCAATCCGGATATTCAAATCCCACGGCCTGTCCCAGAATGCTCATAAAGTTCTCGACAACTACTCCGCGGCTTCCCTCTTCAGCGCATAGGTCCCGGTGACATCCATGATAAACAGTAGCTATCAAATCCACTTCAGCCGACTTTGCGGAAGCAAAGAGCTTCTCACGCACGGCCTTCTTCGCTCCCGGAACATGCAGTGTCGGACATTGATATCCGTGATCGGATAGCTGGTCGATTTCGACCAATTCGAGCCCTGGAACACTCCTTAATATCGTTCGGACATTATCCTCCACTCCGTCGGTGCCGCCGTGCAGGTGGACCGCAACGCGCTTTTCCACTGGCCGAACAAATAGGGTCCTCAGCTTTTCCAACTGTTCAACAAGATGCTGGGTGATATGCACAAAGGGCGGAGAATCCTCTTTCGGCCCCGAATAGATATTCATGAACTCGGTATATTGCATCTGACATGTGGGACAAAAAGTGATGACACTCTCGGGGTTATAAGATTTAAACAGGTCGAGAGAGCGGCGCCCCATGGCGGCTCCGCCCTCAAGGTCCCCGCAGCGGATGTGGCCGATGCCGCAACAGTGGCCCACCCCTCCCGCCACCTCGTAATCAAGCCCCATCCGGTCGAAAACATCCATGCACGAAAGAAGGATGTGCGGGGTCTGAAGAATGTTACACCCAAAATAAAATACAGCATCCGCCTTGTTTTTCTTGCCGTGATGAACAGTAGTTAAATTCTTGAAAATCCCAGGATCGAGTTGGAGGCCGGACAGGAGGCGAATCGTCCGGCTCAGGGTCTGAAAACGTTCTCGGCTCGCCTCCAGGATTTCCCCCCGCTCGATCTGGGTGTTTTGAGCCTTGAGCTTGGCGTAAGAGAGCATCTCGCGGGGGTTCACATCCTCCGGGCAGGCATCGATGCATACCCCGCTCTTCTCGCAGGTCATCGCCCAGCGGACGGCTTCGGGGGTCTGCGCTTCGCCTTTGATGATATCGACAACCCCCTTTGTCACCCGCTCGGGGTCCGCCCCCTCAAAATCGGCGTAGGCGGTCATCGGACACGCCTCAAAACACTTGCCGCAAGTGGTACATGCTTCTGCGATAAGAGCGATCCGCTGCTCCATAAATTCTTTATACATGTTGGCGGATTCCACTGATTTCCCTCTACTTTTTCTGCTCTCAGGAAAAAATAATTTTCAACATAATTGGACAAAGGCAAGCCGGTGCAAGAAGGTATCATACTGACGGGAAATTAGACTCGAATTAATATTAACAGCAGTTTCTAATCGTTTATACTTAGAATCAGTTTTTTCTTCTAGAAATATCGGGGCCGCGGATAATATCGCGCCACCAAGCTTTTGCCGAGGAAAGATGAACCCTTGAGTATTGTACCTGACCCCAGAGAGGGTATGACTGCGCTTCAGAGGGCAATCCTTTGGGCCCGCCGGGTATCACCCAAAAAAGCGCCGTCATTGGCCGAAAAACGTATTTTGGTTGTTCTAATCACGGGCATGGGCGATCTGACATTGGCCGTACCCGCTATTCGAGCAATTCGCCAATCCACCCCTTCCGGCGGATTGGATCTTCTTACCAGCGAAAAAGGGCGCCGTGCGGCGGAGGGTTGTCCTTATATCGATACGATCGAATCCGTCGATCTCAATCCTTCTCCGGAACAAGGAGTCCACCCCTCGGCTGATATGGGAAAATTCCTGCCGCTGCTCCGTAAAGTCCACCGGCGCTATGACATTGCTATCAATTTGATGGGGCTCTATTCCCCCCAGGGCGCGGTTCGGATGGGACTCTTTCTGAGATTCCTCGGTGTTTCGACAATAGCCGGCCGAAACACCTTGGGAACGGGAACATTCTACCATTGCGCCATCACCGAAGATCTCGCTGTCCCCCGAAATGAACGTGACACTCACCTTGATCTCGTCCGTCATCTCGGCGCCGATAACGGTGCCGGAGCCGAACTCGAGACATGGCCCACTGCCGACGACGAGCGTTCCGCGGAATCGCTTCATAACAATTTACACGGCCAGGGACCGGTCATCGTGTTGAATCCGGGAACGGTCCGGCAGGAGAAAACTGGCCAGAGGAGCGATTTTTAGAGGTTATGCGTACCGTTCGAACCGATAAAGAGGCCAGGTTCCTGTTGACGGGCGGCCCCGCCGAAGCGGACCTAACCGAACGCCTCGCGGATTCGGTGGCACCGTACGCATTAAATACCGTCGGAAAAATAAGTTACCAAGGCACCGCCGTTCTGATGAAACGGTGCGATATGGTTCTCACGTCCGATACCGAGGCTCTCCACCTTGCCTGGGCCGCCGGAGCCGCGGGTGTCATCCTTTTCATAAAAGAGAACCTGGGGCGCTACCGCCCCGCCACCGAGAAAATCATTTGCCTGGTTGGAGAAGATACAGGAGAAGAAATCTCTCTTGAAATTTCGGTGGATGAGGTAACGATGGCCTGTCTTGAGTGCTTGGACCGGTAAGAATTAGCTGGTTAGGTTACGTCCGAAAAACGCCCGGAAGAATGGGACCTTATTGTTTTTTTTCTCTGGAATGCCATCTCCATGCTGTCTCCACGATTCGATCAAGGTCCTGGTAATAAGGGCGCCACCCCAAAATATCGGCCGTCCGGCTCGGATCGGCGATTAACTCCGGGGGATCGCCCGGCCGCCGTCCTTTCTCTCTGACAGGCACCTTCAGCCCGCTTATCCGCTCCACGGACGCAATGACCTCCCGCACCGAGTGTCCCCGTCCTGTCCCCAGATTGAACGCCCCCGATGTGCCACCATCCATAAGGTGCTTTAGGGCCGAAAGATGAGCGGAGGCGAGATCCGCCACATGGACATAATCCCTGACGGCGGTTCCATCCCGAGTGGAATAATCGGTCCCAAATATCGCCACGTGCGGCCGATTTTCGAGAGCGGCCTCGATCACAACCGGAATCAAATGGGTTTCGGGATCGTGGCTTTCTCCAATTTCACCCTCCGGGTCGGCGCCCGCGGCGTTAAAATAGCGGAGCGCCGCCCACCGAATTCCATACGCCTCCCCGAACCACTGGGCGGCACGCTCTATAAACCGTTTAGATTCTCCATAAGGATTCACCGGATTTTGAGCATGATCCTCCGCCAGAGGAATCGTTTCCGGATTGCCGTAGGTCGCGCAAGTGGAAGAGTAAACAAAAGGCCTGACGTTCGCGTCAACCATCGCCTCGATCAGGTTCAAGGAATTCGTCACGTTGTTTTGAAAATATTTCCGGGGGTTCTCCACCGACTCTCCCACATAGGTGTAGGCGGCGAAGTGGACGACCGCCTCGATGGAGTAATCCGAGAAAACCCCACGGAGCCGATCGCCGTCGGCGAGATCGGCCACTACCAGCGGGCCGTACTTCACAGCCCATCGATGGCCACAATCCAAATTATCAATGGTTACCGGGACAAAACCCGCACCGGCCAACGCTTTACAGGCATGGCTGCCGATATAGCCGGCCCCGCCGGTCACCAAGATATGCGGTTGAGTCGACAATTTATCCTTCTCCGGCTCTCACACGCCCATTAACAAACCGAGACAAAAAGTTCTCCAAAACCGTTATCAATAACGGCCCGATATCAATTTTTCCGAATTCCCACCAACGCCCTTATAAAATTCACCCCGGCGATGCGTCAAGGCGCCGCCAGTCCATTATTGAGCGGCTTTCACGCGACGGAATTTGACCTGACTCCCTCAAAAACCTCCATGAGCCGATTCAGATGGTGATCGGGGAGAAATCTCCCGAGTACATCCTCGCGCCCCGCGACGCCGTGGCGCTCGGCCAAATCATAATCGGTGAGATACGCTTCGAGAGCCCGGCCCATGGCGGGAATGTCTTTTCTCGGATCCAGCGGTTGCTCCATTGATCCTTCTCCTCAACAAATCCGTTAGATGAATTTAATACGCTTTTATCGGCTGAGAGCATTCTCTCTCCCGCATGAAAATGAAACTTTCCTCAAAGTTAAGGGGGTACGCCCGCCACCCAACATTTCATCTTGTCGGACACCCTAAAGAATAGTAAATTATGGCCGTGTACGCTCGGAACTTTAATCCGCTCCCGCCCCTCCGTGTCGTATGAAATTTTCTCTGTAGCAATTTGATTTCCGCTTTTCAGCGGAAAAGCTCGCCCTATTCATCTTAAATCCGGGCTCGAAAAACTTTTTTCGAACCCATGATTTTATCAAAGAGGAGACCACATCATGAGTCAGACCGGAAGAGCTTGCGTCGCCGAGGCGATCGGCACCTTCGGACTCTGTTTTATCGGTGCAGGTTCTATCATTTTGGACGCGAAAATAGGCGGGGGGGTGGGGCTCATTGGCATCGCCCTCGCGCACGGGGTGATTCTCTCCATCATGATTTCCGCCCTCGGCGGCGTATCGGGCGGGCACTTCAACCCGGCGGTGACCATCGGTTTTCTCGTAACAAAAAAACAAGAGGTCGGAGAAGGCATTTCCTACATTGTCAGCCAGCTCGTTGGAGGCACAGTCGCCGGCCTCCTGCTGAGGGCCATTTATGCGCCTGAGGTATGGCAAAAAGTTCACCTTGGCACCCCCATGCTGGGCGAAGGCGTGAGCGTCGGAACGGGAATACTGGTCGAAATCGTTCTCACATTTTTCCTTGTTACCGCGATTTGGGGCACCGCGGTGGACGACCGCAAGCCTGATATCGGCGGGTTCGGAATCGGTCTGACCCTTACGGCCGACATTCTCATGGGCGGACCTCTTACCGGCGCCTCGATGAATCCTGCCCGCACTTTCGGTCCCGCCCTCGCCGGAGGTGGATTCGACAGCCATCTCGTTTACTGGATAGGCCCGATAATAGGAGCCGTGATCGCCGCTGTTCTCTACAACAATATTTTAATCAAGAAAGACTAAGCCGCCTCCCAGCCGGGCCTGTTTCCTTTCCCGGCCGGCCGGAGTTCCGGGCTTCACTGAAAAAAAGCGGCGGTCAGGAAATCTCCTGGCCGCCGCTATTGTTTTCAGGTCCGAACCGCCGGAATCAGGCCATTACGGCCTCGCCTACAAGGCCGTAGGATTTTGCGAAGGCCTCAAGTTTTTTGAGGTTCTCCGCCGATGGCGGGCACATGGGCAAACGGAACTCGAGATTGCATTTCCCCATGAAGTGAAGAGTCGCCTTCGCCGGGATGGGATTCGACTCGATGAACATCATCTTGTTCAACTCCCACATTTTATAGTGCAACTCCAAAGCACGGCCGGTGTCGCCGTCCAGTTGGGCCTGGCACATTTCGGAGACATCCGCGGGGGCGACATTGGCCGTAACCGAAATAGTCCCCTTCCCTCCCATCATCATGAGAGGCAAATTCACGAAATCATCTCCCGAGAGGACGGTGAAGTCATCCGGACATTGATCGATGACGCTGCAAATCATCTTGAGATCACCGCTTGCCTCTTTGATCGCGGCGATATTCGGAATTTCAGCCAAGCGAGCGATCGTCTCGGGGGCAATATTGATTACTGTCCGGCCGGGGACATTGTAGACCACGATCGGAATATCGGCCGACTCCGCCACCGCCTTGAAATGCTGGTAAAGCCCTTCCTGGGTCGGTTTATTGTAATAGGGAACAACAACGAGAGCGCCGTTCGCGCCCGCCGATTTGGCAAACTGCGTCCGCCGGACCGCCTCGGCCGTACTGTTCGAGCCGGAACCCGCAATCACCGGAATCCGGCCGTCCACTCGTTTGATGATAAGATCGATTACGGCATCCTGCTCTTCGTGGCTGAGAGTGACGGCCTCCCCCGTCGTCCCGCAGGCAACAATCCCGTGAGTGCCGTTTTCCAAATGAAAATCGACGAGTGCGCGGATCCCGTCCTCATCCACCTTCCCATCCCGGAAGGGGGTGACTATTGCCACATTGGAGCCTTCAAACATCACCGTTCCTCCTCAGATACATAAATTCCCCCTTCGGCGCGGTCCAACCCCTCCCACTGACTCGGAGTACCCGCAAGATATCCCGGCGCCGAATAAACCTCTTGATTTCCATATCATTCGGCAAATCCTAGCAAACACACCCCCCACGCGCTAGCGTATATTTTCACCAATTTTTCCTGCCACCCAGCGGGATTTCAGAGATTGTGGCCTCCCCATTGCCCCTCAATTTCATTCCTGGCCCAAATGGGCGCCCCAAAATAATATTCTCCTTGACCCGTCCCCTAAAAAGCATTAAAACACCCATGTAAATTAACTAGATAACCCTTCGCTCCAAGAATTTGCATCAAATATTGCTTTCGCCCGAAAAATTCTTCTTGGGGTCAATTGATGAAGATATCCCTCTGCCGTTTCGCGCTAAATTCCCGCTTCCTGGTGATTCTCCTCATTTCAGCCTCCTTCATAACCCTGTCCACTGCTCAATGGAGCGAGGCGAAGAGCGCTAAAAAATCAAGGCCCTACCGCTCGGCTTTGCTGATCGAGGCGGATACCGGTCAGGTTCTCAAGGCTTTTCGCCAGCGCGAGCGGGTTATCCCCGCCTCCCTCGTCAAGATGATGACCACCCTCATCACCCTCGAAAGGGTAAAGGAAAAATCCATCAGCCTGAGGGACACCATTACGGTAACGAAAAAAGCTTCCCGGATAGGAGGCCAGCAGGTCTATTTGAAACAGGGGGAGAAATTTTCGCTCAATGACCTTCTCAAAGCCGTGGCCATCAGCTCCGCGAACGACGCCGCATACGCCGTAGCCGAACATGTTGCCGGCGATGCGGGAATATTCACCCAAATCATGAATGAACGCGCCCGGCAGCTTGGGATGACCGATACAAATTTTGTCAATGTCCACGGCCTCCCGCCCGGACGAAGAAAACCACCCAACAAAACAAGCGCCCGTGACATAGCTAAACTGGCGAGAGCGCTTTTGAAATTCCCTATCGTCACGCAGTGGGGAAAGACCAAACGGGCTCCGTTTCGGAACGGAAAGTTCATCCTTACAAATACCAACCGTCTCGTGGGCCGGTTTCGCGGCCTCGATGGCCTCAAAACCGGCTCTTACCGGAAAGCAGGCTACAGCATCGTCGCCACCGCCAAACAAAAAGATCTCCGTCTGATAGCGATCATCCTCAGCTCGGGTCACCCCCGCCGTAGATTTTCCGAGGCAAAACGCCTGCTCGCATGGGGATTCGCGAACTTTCGTTGGTATGACGGACAAAAATCCGAGAAAAAAACCAGCTATACGGTGAAAGTCAAACGCGGTCAGAAGACCATTATACATCTGAGGTCTAAAAGTAAATTTCGTAGGCTCTTCCGGCGGGGACAGGAAAAAAATATTTCGGTCCGGAAAGAGATCCCCGCCTCGGTTGCCGCTCCCGTCCAGGCAGGACAACAAGTGGGCCGTCTTGTTTACGAACTTCACGGAAAAAAAGTAGGTGAGGTTTTACTCGCCGCCGGGGAATCGGTCGATCGCCTTAGCTTCCTGCAAACGATCATCCGCCTTCAGTAGATTCAGTCTCCCGCGCTCCCATGAATGGAAGCGACATGACGAAATAGGCGAGCATGACCACCTCCGAATCGCCGTAGTTATATTCAAATAGTCCAGCGATGAAAAATCCGGTAATAGCCGAGAGCCCCGCGACACTCAAGTAACGCCTCTCGAACCCCGCTTCTCCATACCCTTTCAAGCGCCTTACCCCGGCGACGAAAAACGCACCCATGAACCACATCCAGGCCACAAATCCCGGTATCCCGCGTTCGGCCGCGATATGCAGCGGGTTGTTGTGCAAATGCCCCGTGCGTTTCTTCATCGCCTCCGGATTGGCGTACCGGGAGTAGGTTCGTTTGATCATGTCAAGACCGGTCCCGAGGAGCGGCCGGTCCCTGACCATCTCCATCCCGCTTTTCCACATAAACACGCGCTCCCGGGTTGAAGGATCCTTCATATCCCCGATGCTAAAGAGCCGGTCGCGGATCGAAGCCGGAGAAAAAATGAGGACGAGTGCCGTGAGAGAGGCTATCAGAACGATGCCTTTAATACTTCGCGCTACGAGAGCGGCGCACAATGCCGCGGCGCCAAAGCCAATCCAAGCATTCCGGCTAAAAGTGGACATCAGAGCGGCAATGATCACGATGCTTGCGGCCCCGGCCAATCCCTTGCTCACGCTCCCCTCGGAAGTGATGAAGTACGAGACAGCCATGGCGCCCGCAATGACAAGATATCCTCCCAACGTCATGTAAATACTGAAAAAACCCGACATCCGGTTCGCCAATCCCACGGGCTGCATAAAAGCGACACCCAGGGTGAACACAGAGGCTACCGCCGCCGCCGAGAGAAGGGCTTTTACCAGCCACAGCGCCTCCCTCTCGCTCAAAACCGTGTTCAGCGCGAAATAAAAGATGAGTACCTGAAAAAGCTGTTTCGCATCCTTCAGACTGCGGCCCGGATCGTCCGAAAAGGCGGCGCTTATCAGCGTCAGGGCAACCAAGAGGGCGATGGGGCGCCACAGCGGGAGCTGAAATCCGGACGGCCCGCCTTCCAATCTCAGGGATACGAGCCAGGAGGCGATGCCTGTGAACACAAAAATTTGTGAAATCGATATGGAGAAAGGAGCCGAGAACAAGTATCCGATCAAGCAAACCATCGACAGGCGGCTCAAGGGCGGCCGCCCCTTGATCCCCTCGGCAAACTCCCTAAGGGCGAGGCCCGCGGTCACTTCAAAACCTCGAATTCGAAATGCATGTCGTTGGCCGGGAAAATCCAGGAGAAATGCTTTTCGTAAATCCTGGGCGAGAACATACAAAGCGCCCGCGGGATGAGAGAGATTACCGAACGGCTGAAAATGAAGTGAAACTCTTTTGGGCGGAAAAGAACATCCGTATAAGTGGCTCCCTTGGTGGGGTGATCGGTGAAGCACTGAAAGGAACGGCTCGTTAAATGTAGATGGTGAACCGGATCGCTCCATGAATAAACACTCGAAACGTGCGCGACCGTGATAATCACCTTCGCGCCCGGCCTGGAGACTCTGTGGACCTCTTCCATTACCGGAACGATGTTTTTGAAATGATCGATTGTCTGGAGGATATACACCTCATCGAACGAATTGTCGCGGAACGGGAACCGGAGCGCTTTCCCGTCCACGTCCATATCGCAGCATACTTTCGGCTTCGTCTGGAGCCGGATATCCACGCTCACGGCGCTTTCAACTTTTTTCCAGCCGCAGCCCACATCGAGAATTCTAGCCATAAGCCACCTCACGCAGGACAGCCTCATACTCTCCGGCCACGACACTCCATCGCCTCTCGTCGGCGCGCCGCCGGCCCTCCTCGCCCATCGATAGCGCCAGGGCGGGCGTGGTCAGGATGCGTATGATCGAGTCGGCCACCTCATCTGGCCGCTCCGGATTCACCAGCAGCCCCGACTTTCCATCGGCCACCGCCTCGGCGGAGCCGCCGCTCTTTCCTCCCACAACAGGCTTCCCGCAAGCGCCCGCTTCTAGATGAGCGATCCCGAAAGCCTCGGTTTGGCCGGTGGCGGGATCTTCGCGCGAAGGCATCGCGAATACATCGCAGGCCTGATAGTAAGCGTGGTCCCCGCGACCCAACCTGCCGATGGGCACCTCTCCGGCAAATATCACCCTTTCCTCCATATTCAACTCCCGGGCCAGCGCCCACAACGGAACCGCTTCGGGACCCCCGCCAACGATCAGGCAAACGGCCTCGGGCACTTTATCGACGATTCGGGGAAGCGCCCCTATCACAGTGTCGAAACCCTTGACCGCCTGAAGCCGGCCCACCGAGAGGATAATCTTCTTTTCCTCCAGTCCGAAACGGCGGCGAACAATCTCGCCATCTTCGGGCGGGCCAAAAATATCCGGAGACACTCCGTTCGTTATCGCCTCCATTTTTTTCGCCCGGAGCCCGAGTTCTTTCAACCGCCCCAGAGCATACTGACTTACCGCTATGACAGCGTCCGCCCGCGATAGCGCCTCAATCAACTCTCCCCGGCGGCGAGACCCATACACCTCGTTCCCATGAACGATGACCGCGAAGGGCGTCCCCAGTTTTTGCGCCGCCAGAGCGGGCCTCAGAAAATCGGCCCGGTGGGTCAACAGGATCGCCTCCGGGCGGCTCCCGAAAACCTCGCCCATGAATTTAGGCCATAGAAGCGGCTTCCAGCCCACCCGGTGAACTTCGGCGGGAATCCGCTCGTTTTCATATACAGGCTCGCCCTCACGCCCCCTGGCCAGCACCCGCACCAGGTTCCCTCTCTCGGCCAGAGCGCCCGCAAGACGCACGGAAAGAGTCTGCACACCGCCCACCGAGGGCGGATAGGCCGAAGCGCATACGAGCAGGTTCACGGCGCGGCGGCTGCCGAGGAGGCGCCACTTTCCTCCCGGCTCTTTTCGGCGGCCACTTCCCGGTAAAGGGTCTCGGTCTGGTCGGCATTGGCCTCGACAGTGAACCTGGCGGCAACCTCGCGGGCGGCGGCGCCCATCCGGGCCGCCCTCGCCTCGTCCATGCAAATTCGGATGAGGCGGGCCGCCTCACCCGGGTCGGCCGGACTCTTCATCACAAGACCGCTCTCCCCGTCCTCCACAATCTCCGCCCCGCCGCTGTAAGGGGAGAAAACGCAGGGAAGACCGCTCGCCAGCGCCTCAAGGCACACATTGCCGAACGGCTCGTAGAGCGTCGGAAAGACAAATACATCCGCCCCCCGGTAAAGCCGCTGCGGAGGAACATCGACTCCGCAAAAACGCACCCTATCCGATACGCCGAGGGAGCGGGCCATCCGCATATAAAGCCGAGTGTTTCCTCGTCCGGCCACGATGAGCCATGGCGCCCTTCCGGCGCGATTTTCCAACCGGGCGAACGCTTCGATCAAGTATCTGAGACCTTTTCTGAAAAAACCGCTACCGACATAAAGAATGGCGAAAGCGCCTCGCGGCACACCGAGTTCGTCGCGAACAGTTTCCCGCTCGTCTCCGCTAGCCGGGCGAAACTCATCGAGATCCACGCCATTATAGATTACGGGCACGTCCTCCAAACCGAAGTGGCGCCGAATCTCCTCGGACCCCCTTCGGCTGATTGCCGTTACCCTTCGGGCCCCGTCGCCCCCCATGAGCCGGGCCTCCAACCGCAGGAGAACCCTGTGCAGCGGATCGAGACGCTTCAGGACCGATCTCCAACTCGCCATATACCGGGATGAAACCTCGAGCCACTCCCGGTGGACCCCCTCACCCGCGCGGTAAATGTCGCAGGAGAGTATCCGGTCGCAGGAATGCACCACGTCGAAGCCCCCGACCTCCACCGCCACGGAAGCCATCGACGCGAAGGAGAGAACTTTCAGGAACGACAGTGGCCCCCGCACATTGACCTGATGGAAAGTCACCGAAGGGTGGGGAAGCTCCGGGCAGCGGCGGGCGATGATGTGAACATCGTGGCCTCTCCGGGCCAACTCTCGCGCCAACATCCAGACATAGCGCTCCACTCCGCCATTGCGGTGAACCGCCGACCGAATGAGAGCGATTTTCATGGGCGCTCCGGTTTCATTGGACAAGAGCGGGCCTACCGGCTTGCTGTTGGCTTTTTCGAGATCAGATGCTGACCGAGGGCCAAATGCACCATCCCCGAGTTTTCAAAGGTGTGGATCGCGTCCTCGGGGCTTGAGATGATCGGCTCCCCGTGGAGGTTGTAGGATGTATTCAGAACGCCTCCTATCCCGGTCAGCCCCTCGAAAGCCTCAATCAGCCGGTAGTAGTCGGGATTATAGGAGTTTTCGACCATTTGGGGCCGGAGCGTACCGTCATAGGGATGACACGCCGCCGAGAGCTCCTCGCGCCCGAGCGGTGTGCTGTCGAATGTCAGCATCATGTAGGGCGAGAACAGCCCTTTGGGATTTTCCACATAATCACCCACCCTCCGATCGAGGATTGAGGGGGCGAATGGCATCCAGAAATCGCGGCTTTTGATCATTTTGTTGATATGGGAGACAACGCGAAAATCCTTCGGGTTGGCCAGAATCGAGCGGTTGCCCAAAGCGCGCGCACCGAACTCCTCGCGGCCCTTCACCCGGGCCACCACCTCTCCGATCGAAAGGAGCCGGGCCACCTCGGCCTCGATATCATCGAAACGGCGAACGGAATACGACCCGCCCACGCCCGTCTCCTCAATGGCCCGGGTGACACCCTCCTCGGAGGTTCCCCGCCCCAGATAGAGCGCCTTCAAAGGGACGCAAGAGCGCTTTCGCCCGCCTCCATCGCCTTCGGCATGAAACCAGTAGGCCGCGCCGATAGCGTTTGATTCGTCCCCACAACTCGGCAAGACAAAAATTTTATCGATTTCGTCGAGAACCAACAATTTCTGGTTCGCCTTGACGTTCATGAATACCCCGCCGCTCAGCGCCACACGGCGCTCGCCCCCACCCCCGCTCGCAGTCCCACTCGTGGCCTCGATTCCCGCCCGGACCCACTCGATAAGCAGTTCCTCGAACAAATCCTGCGCGGCGCCGGCCACCCAATCGAAGCGGTGGCGAACCAGATTCTCCATCAAATGGCGAAAGCGTTCCCGGCGGACCTTCCACCTGAACTCGGGCGCCTCCCTGTTCTTGCGCTCGAATGCGATCATTTCCCTGAGTATGGCATATGATTTTTCCTTGCCATAATCCGGAGCATAGGGAGCAAGACCCATTACCTTGTATTCATGCTCGAGCTGGCGCATCCCCAGATACTGAGTGATAAGGCTATAAAAACTACCCAGCGATCCCGCCGCGCTCGGAGAAGCGGCTATTCTGTCGATTCCTTTCGGGCCCGCGGTGTTCCAGGTGGCGCAAAGACCATCGCCCGAAGCGTCATTGGTCAGAACCGCCGTCGTTTCCATGTCGCCGCCGGCAAACGGCGAGGCATAGTAGGCCGCGGCCGCGTGCGCAGTATGGTGCTCGATAATGTAAATGTTATTTTTAGCGATTCCCAAATGATCGGCGATTTTCTGGAATCGCTCTTCGTTGGGCGTTAGCGTCTTGCCCCCGGCCTCACCCGAGATATTTAACTTCTGTCCCATGCGCCGGGCCTTGCGGCGGATCGGGCTTTTTTTCTTGATTCCCAGGTATTCGTCTATATACCCATCGTCCCGCGTCACCCGCTCAAACCACTCGGGATTCATCGCTTCGTGGCCCGCCAGCGCTACCGCGGAAAGGTCGGCGCTCTGAATCTTTTCATGGTCAAGAAGAAACTCGACGGAACGCCCGGGGTAGGCGCTCTGATTCTTCACCCGCGTGAAGCGCTCCTCGCTTACACACCCCACAACTTCTCCGTCCTTGAGAAGGCAGGCCGTCGCCAGGTGGGAGTCGCTGATTCCCAGGATATATACGGGTCCATCGGCGCCGGATTTCACGCTGCCATCACCCCCCGGTCCCGTAGCGCTTGGCGGTAGATCGCCGCCATGTTGGCCGCCACCACCCGGCGATCGAACTCTTCCTCGGCCCGCCGCCGGGCCATTTCGCCCATCCGCCGCGCTTTTGCCGGGTCGGCGCGCAACGCCGACAGCGATGCCGCCAGCGCCTCGTCGTCGCCCGGCGGAACGAGGATACCCTCCCGGCCCTCCCGGACGATCTCGTCCGTGCACCCCACCCGACTCGCCACGACCGCGCGTCCGGCGGCTAGACAGTCGAAAAGAACCCGGCTCGTTCCCTCGGAGCGCATCGAAGGAAACACAAGGACATCACAGGCCGAAAAGGCTTCCGAGAGGCCCTCGAGATAACCTGTAACCACCGTACGATCCGCGACCCCCAATTCCCAAGCAAGGGATTTGAGATTATCCATGTCCTCTCCCTTTCCGAGAAGGAGGACCCAGGGGGCGTCACCACCCTCGGCGGACATCCGCGCCACCGCCCTCAAGAGAACGTCCTGGCCTTTCATCCACATCCGAAGGCTTCCCGCCACCCCGACCACCCATGCATCCGGAGGAATTCCCCACTCCTTTCGAAAAACGGCCCCATTCTCTTCCGGCGTATAGGCGGCGGCGTCCACTCCGCCCATTACCGTAGCGAACCGCTCCGGAGGAAAACCGACATCTTCAAGGTAGGCCGACTTGATTTTGTCGCAAACCGCCACCGTGCGATCCGTCCCGCGCCGGTATAGCCAGCGATTAAAAACGTGGCGGCGGACGGGAGCGAATATATGGCGGCTTCTCACCAGGACTGGCCCCCCCATCGGCCATGCGACAGCCGCAATCCAGTGCTCGATCCCCCGGTGAACATGCACCGCGTCCAAGGAGCGTTCACGGGCGAGAGCTCTCAGAAATCCAATGTCCCTAAAGTAGCTCGCCGGGCGGAAATTGTTGCTGGCCTCGATAAATCCGATCTCATCGACACCCTCGCTCCGTGCCCGCTCGGCGACGGCGCGGCCGCCCTCCACTTCCCGGCAGAGCAGCAGAACCTGGTGGCCTGCTTCCTGAAGCCCGATACTCAAGCCCACCGCCGCCCAAGCGTCCGAACTCCAACCTCGGCAGGTGAGAATCTGCAAAACGGAGAGCGGGCGATCCGGCGCGGCCAGTTCTTCTTGCCATGCGATATCAATCGATTCACGATTCATGAAGTCGGTTCCGGCTCTTTGAGGGAAACGGACTCAGCTCCCGCCTCCTTCGGGGATGGCGGCTCGTCCTTGTCGGCGGCAAACTGCATCTCGCAGAGCCTGCGGTAGGTTCCCCCGGCCGCCATCAATTCCTCGTGGCTCCCCCGCTCCACCATGCGTCCTTCTTCGAGAACGGCGATTTCACCGGCCCCTCGGACGGTGGCGAGACGATGGGCGACAACGATTGTGGTTCGCCCCTTCATCAGACGATCCAGCGCCTCCTGAATGATTTTTTCGCTCTCGGCGTCGAGTGCGCTCGTAGCCTCATCCAGCAGCAAAATCGGCGGGTCCTGAAGAATCGCGCGGGCGATGGCGATTCGTTGCCGCTCACCGCCCGAGAGGCGCACACCGTCCTCCCCGAGCATCGTATCGTAGCCATCGGGCAACGCCTCGATAAAAGTATGAGCGTTCGCGGCCCGGGCGGCGTTCTCGATACTCTCGCGGGGTGCGGTTTCACCGGCTCCATAGGCGATATTTCCGACCACCGTATCGTCAAAGAGAATCACCTGTTGGCCCACCACCCCGATTCCGGAGCGCAGGCTTTTGAGGTCGAACTCGGCGCCGTCCACGCCATCGAAAGCAATATTTCCATTCGTTGGCGCATAAAAGCGGGGTATCAGGTCGAGAAGGGTGGTTTTCCCCGCGCCGCTCAGACCCACCAGGGCGAACACCCCGCCGGCGGGCACCTCGAAATTCAATTTTTTCAGAACGGCTCCGTCGCCGTAGTCGAAACCCACGTCCGAGAAGCGGATCCCCCACGAAAGGGATTTCATCTCCCGTCCGCCGGAGTTGAGGTCCTCGGCCGCATGGCTGTCCATTAACTCGAAGACCGATTGCCCCCCGGCGACCCCTTCCACCAGGGTGTGGTACACCCGCGAGAGAGATTTAATCGGGCTGTATATCATCCCGACCGCCACGAGAAAGCTCGAAAGCTGCCCTGGCGTCATCTCCCCCCGAATGACCATCCCCGCGCCGAGCCAGAGGACCAGCCCCCCCAAAACGCCCCCAATGGTCTCGACGATAGGCGGCGTCATCGCACGGAACCGCATGGCTTTCATGAAGCGCCGGAAAAACGAAAGATTGGCTCGGCTGAACCGGGCCTCCTCGATCGCCTCGGCTCCGAACGCCTTGACCACCCGGATTCCCACGTAAGTTTCCTTCATCTGGGCGCTGATATCGCCCATCTTCCTTTGTGTGGAGCGGGTGACACGGCGAATTTTTTCGCCGAACACGGCGATGAGGGCGCCCACGGGCGGAACAATGACGATGAAGATAAGGGCCATCTTAGGATTCTGATAAATGGCCACGGCCAAAAGCCCCAGGAAGGTGAAAAGATGACGGCCCAAATCGCGAACCGCGCTCGAGGCCGCCTTTTGCATCAACGTGATGTCGTATGTGACCTTGGCCATCAACTCCCCGGTCGATTTGTCATCGAAGAAACTCATGGGAAGACCGAGAAGATGCCGGTGGAGCCCGTTCCGGATATCCATCACCACCCGCTGACCCACCCAGTACATGAAGTAGTTCTGGCAATAGGCGAGAACGCCCTTTAAGGCGTAGATTCCGGCCAAACCCACCGAAAGGAGATAGGCCACCGAAATGTCCCTGGCGATGAGAACATCGTCCACCGCATAGCGGACCAGGAGCGCGGGAACGGCGTTGAACGCACCGACGAAAAGAGTGCACGCGACAGCAGCCGCAAACCGCGCGCGGTAGGGCTTCAGGTATTCGAGAATACGGCGGTAGGTCTGAAGCTGGCTCACCGCCGCATCTCCTTGGGCGACTGTGATATCCCCAGAACCTGGGCATAAACATTTTCGACCATCTCGCCCCGATATCCGTTATAGAAGTGCCGCTCCACCCGTTGCCGCCCGGCACGGCCGAACTGAATGCGCTTGCCCTTGTCGGTGACAAGGCTCTTGAACGCGGCCGACAGAGCGCCGGGATTATTCGGCGGCACGACATAGGATGTCACGACATCGCGGACCACCTCGTCGAGACCATTATGCGAGGTCACAACGCAGGGAATTCCCATCGCCATCGCCTCGAGCAGGGCCCGGCAGGTCCCCTCCGACCCCGGGGCGAGCAGGGTGAAGATGTCGAGCCCCGCGAGCACCTCGGGGAGTTCCTCCTCGATATAACCGGGGAAATGCACCCGCTCGTTCAGGCCCAATGAGCCAACACGCTCCTGAATAGCCGGGAGATATTCTCCCTTTCCGACGATCACAAGGTGAACCCCGGGCACCTCCACGGCGAGAAGGCGGAACGCTTCGATAAGGGTTATGTATCCCCGGTCCGAGGCCAGGCGGGAGACAATCCCTATGAGGGTCGCCTTGGTGGGAAGCTTCAGGAAATCCCGCCCATTAACGCGGGATTCAATCGAGGCCGGTCGGAAGCGCTCAATATCCACCCCGCCCCGGACCATGTGGAGCCGGCCGGCTGGAACCTGCAACTGGTTTTTCAGGATTCCGGCGATATGGCTGTTCACGCCGATAACGCCGTCCGTCGAACGGTTAAAAAGGTATTTGTTGAAGATGTTCGCTTTCGCCGCCCGAGGGTTGTGAACCGTTCGTACAAGGCGGGGCCGGCCTTTTGCTCTTTGAATGGCGAAGTAACTCAGCCAGTGGTCGGCCGAAAGATGACAGTGAACGATATCGGCGCCGACCTTATCGATGAGACGGGCCAAGGCCCCGACGGAGCCCCAAATCCGCGCGGGGCTCAGGCTCCGTGTGGGGTCCACATCCTCGATCCGTGGGTAGCCGGCCGCCTCGGCCTGCGCTTCAAGCGCATCACCGCCCACGCAAACAAAATGCATGTTGTGTCCCCGCTTTCCCAGGGCATCGGTCAGGAAAAGAACGGGCTCGGCCGGACCCGTCCACCACGGACTGCTGATAACCTGGATGATTTTCAGTTGGCGCACTCCGATACCACCTCTTTATATATTTGCTCCGTCTCGTCCAGCATTTTTTCAATTGTGTGGTGTTCCCCAACGAACGATCTTCCCGAAGCGCCCATTTGTTCGAGCCGGCCAGGCTCCCGGATTAATCCCCTCACAGCGCCGGCCATAGCGTCCGGATCTCCCGGAGGAACAACTATCCCCGCTCCCGCCGGGAGTATCGCCTCCGGGATACCGCCGATATCGGTGCCGACAATGGCCACTCCCATGGCCATCGCCTGAAGAGCCACCTGGGGTATTCCCTCCGTCCGCGTCGAGGCGATCACCAAAAGATCGAGAGCGGCCATGACCTCGGGGATATCTTCACGGTAGCCGGTAAAGGTGACTGTGCCGTCCGCCAGTCCGAGCTGCTTCGCCTGCTCCTGGAAGATTTCCCCCCAGTGCCCCTCTCCGACGACAAAAAATCGGGTGGCGTTTCCTTCTTCTTTGACAAGCCGGGCCGCGGCCAGAAAATGCTCCACCCCTTTACTCTTTCTAAGGTTGGCGACAAGCCCCACCACCGGGATTCCGTCGGGCACGCCGAATTCCGCTCGAAAAGAAGCGCCGGAGACTTCCCCGTTAAACCGGGAAATATCCACGCCCGTGGGAAGTACGGAAACCTTCGAAAACTCGCATAAACCGGCTTCGGCCAGCATCCGGCGAGTGAGATCCGCCGTCGTCATTATCCGGCTCGGAAGGCGATAAGCCCAATTGAAAGGATGACCACTGACAGGGATCGATACATGACGTGTCCTGACGACCGGGACACCCAGCAACCGGCCCACCAGCCCGGCCAGCCAGCTGTCCTTGCTGGAATGCGTGTGTATGACGTCGGGGCGGATTTCCCGAATCAGGGATAGGAGCCGCGCGAAAGCCACCGGATCCCAACTGGTTCTCATTCGCACACTTCGATAGGGTACGCCGCTTTGCCCCGCTTCCCGTCCAATCAGACTCTCGGGTTGACCCACAACGAGGACACGGTGCCCTCTTTTTCGGAGGAAGGCCGCCTCGAGGAGGATGCGTTTTTCCTGCCCCCCCAAGCCGGGAGAGGCCTCCGTATGGAGAATGTTAAGTGGTTTCACGCCCTCGGCGCCTCTCCCAGAGGAAGGCGGACCGCATAAAAACATAGTAGGCATAACCGGCCGAGACGATGAATCCTTCGCGCCCATCCCGCCAGCCGCCCTTGAGAAAATATCCCTTCATAAATCGCCAAATCGGGCGAACGACAAAATCGGCGGCGCCGGGTTTGCGTCCCTTCGAGTGGAGTTCCTCGGCCGCCAGCACGGCATAGCGCATCTGCCGGTCAAAAAATTCGCCGATATCGCTATAGCTGTGATGTTCGAGGGGCTCGGCGAGAGAGGCCACTTCTCCATTTACGTCCACCGATTCGTGAACCTGCTTTTCATTGAAACGGCCCAGTTCCCTTCGAAAAAGACGGACCTGGTGGTCCGGCCAGTGGTCCCCGTGGCGAAGCCATTTTCCGAAAAATATGTTTTTACGGGGGAGGCGGTAGCCATCGGCCGGCCCATTGCCGTTGAGGACCTTTAAAATCTCCTCCCGAAGAGCCCCGGTGACAACCTCATCCGCATCGAGACTCAGTATCCAGGGATGGCTCGTCTTTTCGAGCGCCGTGTTTTTCTGGGCCGAGTAGCCCATCCAGGGAGCCTCGAGGACCGTTGCGCCGCGTCCGCGGCAGATGGCCTGCGTTCCGTCCTCACTTTCGCCGTCGATGACGATGACTTCATCCGCCCAAGCCACGCTGTCGAGGCAAGCCCCGATTCGGGCGGCCTCGTTCTTCGCGACGATGGCTACGCTTACAGGCTGGCGCTTCGCTCCAGCCTCCGGGCCCACCGCCGGGTCGCCTCGGCACTCGGCCACCTCCGGGGTCACCTAGCCTTTCTCCTGGCTCTTTTCCCACTCATCTAGCGGTATGGCCTCATCCACCAACATGATGGGAATATCGTCCTGAATCCGATAGACAAGCTTCGAATCCTTGCAGATGAGGAAATTCCCGTCTTCACTAAGCTCCAGAGGCTTCTTGCTCACGGGACACGCAAGAATTTCAAGCAACTCCTTATCGATGGTCATCTCTTTATTCTCCCTAAGAGCCATTCATGCTCGGCCTTGAGACCTTCGCCCAATTTAGTTTTCGGCTGAAATCCAATTTCCGCTCTCGCCAGAGAGGTATCCGCCCAAGTGTGGCGAACGTCCCCTTTCTGGACATCCTCTCGAATCTCTTCGAGCGGGGCGCCCTGAATCTCGCCCATCAGGGAAATAACTTCATTCAACGTAGCCCGGTGCCCCCCTCCGATATTGTAAACTGACCCGGCCTTCCCCTTCATCATGGCCTGATAATTCCCTTCGGCGGCATCGCCCACGAAGGTGAAATCCCGGCTCTGCTCCCCGTCACCGTATACCGAGATCGGCTTCCCCTCGATTCCCGCCGTGAGAAACCGGCGAAACGCCATATCCGGCCGCTGGCGAGGGCCATATACGGTGAAGTAGCGGAGGGACACCGTACGGACTCCGAAATTCCTGTAATACAGATAGCAAAGGTGCTCTCCGGCCAGTTTGGATACACCGTAGGGCGATACCGGTCTTGGAACGGCCTCCTCTTTAGTCGGCCCCTCAAGCGCGTCTCCGTAGATTGACGAGGAGGAAGCATAAACAAAAGCCTTGTGCTTCCGGTCCCGGCAAGCTTCTAAAAGCCGCTGGGTCGCAAGGCTGTTGTCATCGAGGTAAACCGAAAAAGCCTTCCCCCAGCTATCGCGGACACCGGCCTGGGCCGCCAGATGAAAAACGCCGTCCACCTTGGACACGATTTCCTCGAGCGAATCCTTGCTCAAATCCATCTCGATGAAATCAAACCCGTCCGTATCCCGAAGCGCCTGAAGATTCGCCTCCTTGTCCTCTCTCTCGTAAAAGGTTGAAAACCGATCCACGCCGACGACCCGGGCTCCATCACCGAGCAAGCGCTCGCACAGATGTGAACCGATAAACCCGGCGGCGCCGGTCACTAAAAATCGATCCATTTAAAAACTCCGTTTATTTTCGCATACTTAGCGGGATTTTTCATGGGTATTCCACAGATTCCGAATAGCCAGTATTGCTTTATCCGCACCAATAAGGTCAAGGCACTCAATGTCCGGGCAGGTCCTGCCATAGCAACCACTACAGGCAAGGCGGTGGTGAAGAACGGCATGCCCCGCTCCCCAAGGGCCATTGCGCCAGGGTTCGGTCGGTCCAAACAGTGCCAGGCACTTCACCCCAAGGGCCGCCGCCAGATGGAGCGGTCCCGTATCGCCCCCGGCAAAGACATCCGCCCGCCGAATCAGTGCCATGAGTTGACGGATGCCGGTCGGAGGGGCCAGGGCGGCGCGGGTTTGCATGGCCTCCGCCACCACCTGGGCCTCTTCTTCCTCTCCGGGCCCCCAGGTCAGCAGGGTGCGACCGGCCGAAATCCTCGCCCATGCGTCGCCGAGGGCGGCATAGCGTCCGGCTTCCCATCGCTTCGTCTCCCATCCCGCGCCAGGATGCATGATCAGAAGCGGGTGGCCGGACAGCAAACCCTCCCGGCGAAGCCAGGATTCCGCCTCTTCCCCTTCACCGGCCCGCTCGGGTAGCGGAAAACGAATCTCGCCGTCCAGCGGCCGGGATACACCGAGGGGGCCGAGCAGGGAAAGATTTTTTTCGATGACATGGTGAGGGCCCTCGATAGCCCTCGCCCGATGAGTCGTAAAAACGACGTTCAGCCCTTCCCGGCAAGCGCGTTGCTCGAAACCGATTCGCATCCTCGCGCCCGAAGCCCAGGAAATTACCCCGCTTTTAATCAAACCCTGCGCATCGATGGCGACGTCGGCCCCTGGACTATTGAGAAGATCGAAAGTCCGACGGAGTTCCGAAGGGATTCCCAGGAGACCCCTCCCTCTCCAGGATTTCGAATCCACAACAACCACCTGATCAATATCGGGGTTTTCCTCGAGAAGTACGCTCGGCCCCGGCGCTACCGCCCAGAAGATCTTGGACGACGGAAAAGCGTCCCGGACCGCACCGGCCAGCGGAAGGGTATGAATGACGTCTCCAACGGCGCCGAGACGCACGAGGAGGAACCGATCGGTCATCTTGCTTCGGGCGGGCCTGTGCGCGATCCGATTTCCGTTGAAGAATGGTCTTTGGGATCACCGCAGATGGCCACTTCCCCGCCATAACTTTTCACCGTCTCGCGCTCCGGAACGGTTTCGGCGGTGTAGTCGGTTCCTTTTGCATGGACATGGGGCTTCAACACAAGGAGGAGACTCGAAACATTGTCTTCATCGAACAAAACAAGGTAGTCCACCATCTCAAGGGCGGAGAGGATCTCGAGACGCTCGTCCTGGGCGGTGTAGGGCCTTCCCTCTCCCTTGAGCCGCCGGGCCGACTCATCTGAATTCACGGCGAGAATCAGGACATCGCCCAAAGCGCTCGCCTCGCGGAGATAGCGCACGTGGCCGGCGTGGATCAAGTCAAAGCAGCCGTTCGTGAATATCACACGTTTTCCGGCTTTCTTGTCGCGCTCCACCGCCTCCACGAGTTCATCCGCCGTGAGAAGCTTTCCGCCGAAGGAGCCAATTCCATCGTTCAACTCCGGTCCCCCTCCAGAGTCCCGAGAAGCTCATCGCGGTAAACCGTCGCCGTACCCCGTTTCATAACAACAAGTCCCGCCGCCCGATTGGCGATTTCGGCCGCGTCCGGCGGCGGCGCACCGGCGGCCAGCGAGAGCGTGAACGCGGAAATTACCGTGTCCCCCGCTCCCGTTACGTCCGAGGCTTCCTCGGACCCGAATACGGGGATATCCTTCCTTGTCCCGCCGCTTTCGAATACGCTCATCCCTTTACTCCCACGGGTGATGAGCACCGCGCGAGCCCCGGTCCGCTCCAGCAGGGCCGCTCCCGCATCGCCCAAACGATCCCCCTCGGGAACGTAGCCGAGAAGCCTCTCGACCTCTTCCTCGTTCGGAGTGATCGCCGTTATTCCCTCATATGTGTCGGCACGGTGGCGGCTATCCACAGTGACGATCATCTCCCGCGCCAGACGGCCCGCGGCCTCCCGGACAGCATCGGTCACTACCCCCAGGCCGTAGTCGGAGACGATCAATGCGTTTACACCATCGCCCGGAAGCGCATCGAGCGCACTGAGAATCCGGGCCTCAAGCTTTCCGACCACCTCCAGCTGGCGTTCGTGATCGATCCGAATCACCTGCTGGCGGCTGGTGTTTCGCCCACCGGCCATGATGCGCATCTTGGTCGGGGTGAACCTCCCCTTCTCGAGAATAAGATTCCCGGCTTCGACCCCGCCCGCTTCGGCGGCGTGCCTCAGCGCCTCGCCGTTCACGTCAGCACCGAGGGCGCCGATGGCCGCAACCTTCCCGCCGAGAGAGGCCGCGTTCATGGCGGCGTTTCCCCCGCCACCGGGGAGAATTTCCCGCGAGTTGAAGTCGAGAACGATTACCGGAGCCTCACGGCTGATTCGGGAAGTATCCCCGTGGATAAATTCATCGGCGATATAGTCGCCCACCACCGCTACCCGTAGCGAAGGAAACCGTTCGACGTACTCGCGAAGGGACTGACTCATCTTTTCCCCTCATTCCTTTCCTCGAGAATCAACTGGACGGCATGATAGGCGTCTTCGGCACAGATGTCCGGCTCGCGGGCCCAACCGCCGCCGAAGTGATCCCGCGAGCCGCGCCCATAACCGGTGAGCACATAAGCGCCTCGGCAGCCCGCGACCCATCCGCATTCCATATCGGAATATTTATCCCCGATCATATAGGAGCGCTCGAGGTCGACACCGTGATCCTTCGCGGCCTGGAGGAGCATGCCGGGTTTGGGCTTTCTCAGGTCCGAGTCCACGGCCAAGGCAGGGTCATCGGAGCTTGGATGGTAGGGACACAGATAGATGGCATCGAGGTGAGCACCCTGACGCGCCAACTCCGCTTCGAGCTTTTCGTGAACGCGCCCGATCATTTCCACCGGAAAATAACCCCGCGCCGCGCCCGCCTGATTCGTCGCCAAAATCGCCAGCAGTCCCGCTTCGTTCACGCACCTCACCGCCGCCGCCGACCGGGGATAGAGCTTATAATCGTCCAGGTGAGTGATATACCCGGCATCGCGGTTCAGAACGCCGTCCCGGTCGAAAAAAATCGCCGCGCGCCCGCTCACTTTGGAGCCTCCGCAGGCCTGACGGGGAGAGCGTTCGCCAGAATCTCTTCCACCTCTTCGGCAACCTCCTCCGGGGAAATTTCCTTCATGCATCGATGGTGCCCAAGCGGACACACCCGCTCAAAACACGGACTGCACTCCATTTCGCGACGAAGGTGGCGGTGCGCTTTCCCCGGGGGAGCTGTCCGTAGCGGGTCGGTCGGCCCGAACAGAGAAACAGTCCTCACCCCCACGAGAGCCGCTATGTGAAGCGGACCGGTATCGCCCGAGACCAAAACACTCAAACGCGCCAAAAGACCCGGCAAGGTTTGCAGCGAATCCTTCCCAGCCAAATTGATCGCGGCGCCCTCGGCCGCGGCGCAAACCCGGCCCGCCAAGTCCGCTTCCTTCGGCCCGCCGAGAACAAGGACACGCACGCGCCCACCGGCCGCCAGTCTCCGCGCCAGGGCGGCGTATGACTCAACCGGCCAGGTTTTCGAGGCTCCGAAAAAGGCGCCGGGATTAAGTCCGATCAGCGGCATCTCCCCTCCGCCCGTCTCCTCTCCGATCAGGCGTTCCGCGAACTCCGCCGCCTCCGGACTCACCGGCAGGCGGACCACCCGGCGAGTCGGAGTGACTCCCTGCGCTTCAAGGAGCCCAAGATAATAATCAACTAAATGGAGCGGCGGCTTATCGGGCGGCGGCGGGACCGGATGCGTCAGCAGCCACCCTCTTCCCCCGGCGGCGTACCCAATCCTCCGGGGGGCGCCAAGCCAACGACCCAGAAGCGCCGAGCGAAAGCTATTGGGAAGGAGCCAGAGGGCTTTAATTCCATTTCTCCGGGTCTTCGAACGGGCCGAAAAAAAACTCCGCCACTTTCCGCCCTCCGTCCGGAGAACCGCATCCAACCAAGGAAAGGTGTCCAAAATTCCCGCGGCCCAGGGAGCGGCCAGCGCCTCGATCCGATCGCCGGGGAATGCGGCGCGCAGGGAGGCAAAAAAAGGTGCGGCCATCGCCGCATCGCCGATCCAGTTGGGGGCAACGATTATTTGCCGCCCTTCGTGGTTTTCAGGAAATTCCCTCACCCAACGTCCTCCGCCTGGCGCTCCCCCGGGCTACCGAATCGGCTCCGGACTGGCACTTTCGCCGTAACGCTATCAATTTCAGTGAACTATAGCAATTACAAGATCCTTGAGGGCGCCGATTCCCCTGCCGAAAAATTTTCACACAGCGGCCCCCGCCTGTATAGGGCGCTGGGCCGTACTCTGTTATTATGCCCTTTCAACAACAGCGCCCCGCCGCGGCCAACGGAGACCATCCCTTGAGAAAGCTTCACCGATATATCCTGGGGGAGGTTTTCACCTACTTTTTTTTCTGCCTGTTCCTTTTGACATTCCTTCTCCTGGTCAACCGCATGGTTCAGATCACGGATCTGGTCATCAACAAAGGCGTTCCGGTAGCCACTGTCGGCCAGCTCCTGTTAACGATTCTCCCCGTCATCATGCTTGTCACCCTGCCCATGGCCACACTCGTCGCCTGCATCCTCGCGTTCAGCCGCCTCTCCAACGACAGCGAGTTCGTCGCCATGACGGCCTCGGGGATGAGCCTCTACTCCCAGCTCATTCCCGTAGCGGTCTTAGGCATTCTTTCGGCGCTGGCAAGCGCCCTGCTGATGATGTTCGGCCTTCCCTGGAGCCACCAGGCGACTATCGATCTCCGCTATCAAATCCTGCAAAATCAGGCGTCGGCCTTCGAAATCCGCGAACAAGTGTTCAACGACACTTTCGACGGTCTTGTAATTTACGTCCGAAAATCATCACGGGAGAGCAAGGTTCTTCGCGGCATCCTGATCTCGGACTCGCGGGGCGGCCAAAACAAACAGGTCATATTCGCCGAGCAGGGAATCGTCGTCAGGGACCCGATCGGGAAAAAAATGATCCTTCGCCTTGTCCGCGGATCAACCCATCAAATTAACGCCGTCACCGACACCAACAACAGCGCGGCCCGGAATTCGGGCGGCGAAGCCGCTCCCGACCCGCGCACCTCGCTCATCGCGAATCAATACCAGGTGGTCCGTTTCGGAACCTACGACCTCAATCTCAACCTCATCCAGTCCCTCGGCGACGGCAAGGCGCTCCGGGTTCGGCTGCGCGGCCTCCCCGTCAGCGAACTGCGCAAAAAAATCGCCGCCGCGAAGCCAGGCACGATTCGCTACAACTCTTTTCTCGTGGAGATTCATAAGCGCTTCGCCACACCGTTCGCCTGCCTGGCGCTCGCCCTCCTGGGCGCGCCCCTTGGCGTCCAGAACCGGCGATCGGGCCGCCACGGCGGGTTTGCTTTGAGTCTTATTGTTGTATTCGCCTACTACATGGTCTCGTCGTTTTCTGAGGGCTTGGGGGAAAACGGAACAATCCCGCCCCTCTTCTCCCAATGGGGACCGAATATTCTCCTGTTCGCCGTATCCGTCTGGGCCGTCCGGAGGGTGATTCATACGGGTGCGGTGGATATTTTCGGGTACATACTCAAATTCGCCGAGCGTCTTCCCGTTTCCGACTGGCTGAGCCCAAAATCGGCATGAGCATTCTCAGTAGGTACATTCTAACCCAGTTTTTCCGCCTGGTCGGAATCTGCCAGGCCGGGGCTATCACTCTTTTTCTGATGGCTGAATTCGTCGAGCGGATTGACGACCTTGTCGAAAAGAAAGCCGCCTTCACCGACGGCCTTCTTTTTTTCCTCTTCAGAATCCCACAGCTCATCGTATTTTCGATCCCCCTCACTGTCCTGCTCGCCAGCGTCCTTTCCCTGCTTCTTCTTTCCCGGGGAAACGAGATTGTGGCGATGCGCGCCTGCGGCGCGAGTATTTACCGGCTGATCGCGCCCATCCTCGCCGCCAGCCTCGGAATCGCGGCCCTGACCTTCCTGGGAAACGAATACATCGTCCCCGTATCGAATCAACGGATGAACCATATATGGCAGGTCCGGGTAAAAAAAATCGCACCCCGTGGCTACAATCGAACGAATAAAATCTGGTACCACTCCGATGACAACACCATCTGGCAGATCATCGTTTTCGACCCTTTCACGAACACCATGCGGGGCGTCACCCTCTACCGCCTCGACAAGGAAGATCGCCTTTTTCAGCGAATCGACGCAAAGGTGGTCAAGTGGATTCCCCATGTGAAGCGCTGGCGGTTCGACGACGGCCTGATCCACTTCTTCAGAGGAAACAACGAAATTCACCAGGAATCATTCACGGCAGAGCAATTCGAGGTGAAGGAAGTTCCCGGAGATTTTAAGCAAACCGGAAAAAAACCCGAGGAAATGAGCTGGTCGGAGCTTCGCTCCTACATCGGCATCATGCAGACAAACGGGGTGGATACTTCCCGCTACGTCGTCGATCTGTGGGCGAAGCTGTCCACGCCGTTTATTTGTTTTGTCCTTGCGCTGGTTGGGGTCCCGTTCTCGATTCGCTCCACCCGCAGCGGCGGAGTCGCTCTCGGAGTCGCCATTACGATCGCCATCGGAGCTGGGTACCTGATTCTTTTTTATGTGGGCATTTCGCTGGGGCACGCGGGCCGGCTGCCGCCGTTCGCGGCCGCCTGGGGGCCGAATGCCGTATTTCTGGCGGGGGGGTCATACCTCCTCACCCATGTCCGCACCTGAGCCCTAGCCTTCGCCGGCTCCGGGGCCGAGGTCGGCTGCCTCGAAAATAAGACGGGACAACTCGTCTCCGCCGTTCACTTTCATTTCGACACGAAGCACCCGGAAACGCTCATCGCCGGCCAGTGCGCCGAGCTTCACGGCGTCTTTTTCCGTCGTGACGGCGAGGTCCGCCCCGGTTTTTTCGACGGCGGCGGCGATACGATCCAATTCCTCCCCGCCATAGGCCACGTGATCGGGAAAGATCAGATTCTCGAGGACCCGGGCGCCCAGCGCGGCAAGCGATCGGACAAAACCCCCGGGATTTCCGATTCCGCTCACCGCCACCACTGCCGCGCCGCCGAGGTCCGCGGGCTCTCCCGCCGGACCGCCGCCGATGTCGAGTAGAGCCGAGTGCGTCAAGGTTCCCTCGAAAATATTTGTATCCGGAGCAAGCGAGCGCAAACGCTCGTGAACCGCGCCGCCCGCAGGGCCTGCGAGACCCGCAAGGCCCGCAAGGCCCGCAAGGCCCGTGAGCAGGATAGCATCGGCCCGGCGAAGCGCCCCTAAAGGCTCCCGCAGCGCTCCGGCGGGGAATACGCGGCCATTTCCAAACGGGCGGTCCCCCCGGAGCACCACCAGATCGAAACAACGCGGCAAAGCCAGGTGTTGAAACCCATCATCGGCGATGATCGCCCCCGCGCCCAATTCCGCCGCGCGCCGCGCCGCAGCAGGGCGATCCCGCCCGGTGACGACGGGCGAGGAGGGAAACATCCGCGCCAGCATCACCGCCTCATCCGAAGCGGGCGGCGACGAGAGAACCGCTCCAGCACCGTCGCTCACCACGCACACGCCCCCCTCCGCTCCGCCGTAGCCCCGGCTGATGGCGGCGGGGGTGATTCCGGCCTCAATCAGCCGCGATATGACCCAGACCACGGCCGAGGTCTTGCCGGTTCCGCCGAGGGTGAGGTTGCCCACCGAGATTACGGGAGTGGACGGGGCTGCGGCCACCCCCAGGCCCGTTTCATAGAGCGTCCGTCGGAGACGCATGACATCCCCGTAGAGCCATCCGGCCGGGGCCAGGGCCGCGAGCGCTCCACGTGCCCATAGGGGCGCGCTCGGGTCTCCCTCCAGGGCCTTGATGATGCTCCCCCGCCCACTCACGACTTCTCCTCGCCCTCGTCCCCGCCCCGGGAATCCAATACCCCGAGCAGAAATTCCGAGGCCCGCTCGGCGGCGCCACGGTTTGCCATCACCAGCTCCTTCGCCGAAGCGCCCGCCGCATCCCGCGTGGCCCGGTCGCTAAGCCAAGGAAGGAGCGCGCCGGCCAGCCCTTCGGCGCTCTCCACCCGGACGGCTCCTTCCACTCGCAGCAGATCGCCCGCCACTTCCGCGAAATTGTCCATGTGAGGGCCAAAGACAACGGGAACGCCCCACCGCGCGGCTTCGATGGGATTTTGCCCCCCATGGGGGATGAGAGAGCCACCGATGAACGCCGCCGTACCGCATGCGTAGGCCTCCGCCAACTCACCCATCCTGTCGAGGAGAACGACCTGCCCGCCGCCGCTTCCGATCCTGCTACTGCTTCCGCTCCCGCCCCCGATTTCGCTCCACCGAACCGGGTCGAGCCCGCCCCGCCGAAGCTCGGCCTCGACCTCCTCCAGACGCGGCAAATGACGCGGCGCGATCAACGCGCCCAGGCGCTCGAACCGCTCTCTAAGGGCATGAACCGCGCCGGTCAATCCAGTCATTTCTCCCGGATGGGTGCTTCCGGCGACGATGATCGGGTCCGCTCCGGCGAGGCCGAATTTTTTCTTCAAATCCTCCTGGCTACCGCTCAACCGCGGCGCCGGCGCGTCGAATTTGATGTTCCCGGCCGCGAACACTTCCGGCGCCCCCAGGGAGCGGTAGCGCTTGGCGTCTGCCTCCCCGCGCGCGGCGACCCCGGCCAGTTTCTTCAGAACCGGGGCGAAAAGGAAACGCAGCCGGGTATAGCCCCGAAGGGATTTTTCGGAAAGCCGCCCGTTGACCACACATACCGGCAGGCCTCCGCGCGCGGCTTCCCATACCAGATTGGGCCAAAGCTCGGTTTCGATAATGGCGATTCCGCCGGGACCGATTCGCCGGAGAGTGCTCCGCACCGCGTGAGGATAGTCAAAGGGAAGGTAGAAAACATGCTCCACGCCATCGATTTTACCGGCTTCCTCGCGGCCAGTTTCGGTGACCGTTGAAAGAACGATGCGAAGCCCGGGGCGCTTTTTCAGGAGCTCGGGTACAAGAGCGGCGGCGACGCCGACCTCGCCCACCGAGACCGCATGCAGCCAAACCCTGCCTCCCTCGCCCGCCGGGGGCAGCTGGCGCACGAGGCCCAGGCGCTCTCCCGTACTGGTCAGCGAGTGGCCGCGCGTCCAAGCGTGAATGATGTAGTAAACCGCGATAAAGGGGGAGCCAAGGAAAATCGCCGCGTTGTAGAAAACGAGGGCCAGGGTGTCCATTATTCCCCGCCGGGCCGAATCGAGGCCCGAGCCGCCTCGTTCGCCGCCAGAATGCGGAGTTCAAGCTCCTTGCGGTGGGTTTCGAGCGCCGCATCGTCAATCGAGGGTGGAACAATCAGCGGTTCCCCGTAGGAAATAACGACTTTCGAAAACGGAAGCGGAATGATCGTCTTGTCCCAGGTCGGAAGGCGGGCGCACCGGGAAGCGGCGAAACCCGCCGGATAAATCGGCAGGCCCGTCAGCGAGCCAAGGAAAATCACTCCCGGCTTGACCTTCTCCGGAGGTCCGTTCGGACCGTCCGGCGTGAAGATTGGAAAAACCCCGTCCCCCGCCAAACGGGCCAACTGCCGCAGGGCCGAGGCGCCGCCCTTGTTTCGCCCGTCCATCCTTCCAGAGGAACCCCGGACGCTCCGGCCCCCGAGATGGGCCATGACGCGGGCGAGAAGCTCGCCGTCCGAACTTCGGCTGACCAGGCTCGCCCACGGAAAACCCGTGGAGAAATGAGGAGCGATTCCAACATGGTGATGCCAGAAAGCGCCAATAGATACATTTCTGGGAGGGTCATTGAAGCCTCTATGAACCTCGGGTTGAAGAGAAACCGCCCTGACGGTGGCGTAAATAGCCCGCAACAGGCCCGCGATGCCGGCCGCCCCGAGGCGGGTGAGAAGCGGAGCATGGGGATCGCACCCCCGGCCATCATACGGCGATGAGTCCGGAGTCCTCTCTCCTTCGTTCACGAAGCGCCCTCCAACACCCGAATAATTTCCGAGGCCCCGCGCTCGTAGGGGTTGGGCCCCCCGAGCGATTCGCGAATTTCCCCAAACGCACTTGTTTGACTCTCCCGCGCGGCGGGATCGGCCAGCAACGGGCCCAGCGCGGCGGCGATTCGCTCTCCCCTGACCTGCCCCTGATAAAGCTCCGGGACAACCTCCCGGCCCGCGAGGAGATTGACGAGGCTGATGTAATCCACCTGAAGGAGAAAGTATTTCGTCAGCATATAGGTGAAAAAATCTCCCATATAACAAACGCTCATCGGCGTGCCGAGGAGACCGCACTCGAGCGTAGCCGTTCCGCTAGCGACCGCGGCGGCGTCCGCCGCCCGGATAACCTCATGCTGGAGGCCACGGACGACACGGACACCGCCGCCGCCCGAAGGAAGGCGGCTTCGAACCGCTCCCTCGGGAAGCGCCTCGGCCTCCGAGACGAGGAAGAGGATGCCCGGGAACCTCTCACTCAGCGGACCGGCGGAATCGATCATCGGACCGAGAAGGCGCTCAATCTCCCGGCGGCGGCTTCCCGGCAGGAAAGCCACCACACGCGCATCACCGGGAATCCCAAGCGAGGCGCGAGCCGCCTCCCTCGAGGGGGCCTCCTGAAGCGCGAAAGCCACCGGATTCCCGATAAATTCCGCCGCCCCGCCCTCCTGGCGAAAAAGACCCGGCTCGAAGGGGTAGATCGTCAAGATCAAATCGAAGATTTCAGCGATGGTTCGGGAGCGCCCGCCGCGCCAGGCCCATACCTGAGGCGGAATAAAATAAATTAACCGGGGAGGACGAGGGAGTTTTCCGAGTGATTTGGCAAGGGAGAGATTGAAACCGGGATAGTCCACCAGAACGACGGCCTCGGGGCGCTCCTCCCGGACCCGGGCGATCAGATCGCACTTGATGCGGTAAAGCGCCGGAATGACCCTGGGGACATCCCCGAATCCAATCACATCCAGCGGGCCGGAATCGTGGATAATCTCGGCGCCGGCCCCGCGCATTTCCTCACCGCCCATGCCGAAAGCGCTGACGCCGGGGAACTCCCGCGAAATGGCCCGGATAAGTCTGGCCGCGTGAAGATCGCCCGATGGCTCTCCGGCGACGATCATCAGCCGGGGGTTGCCGGTGATCATTTTTCCTCGTCGCTACGCCACCCCGCTAGAATGATACCGGCGGCGTCGGCGTCCCTGACAAGTGTGTCCTTGTCGACCAAAAAGGTGGCTCCCGCCTCGACGATCAGGGCCGAGGCGCCTCCTTCACGCGCGGCCTGGAGCGTTCCGGGACCCACGGCCGGGATGTCGTAGCGAGGGTCCTGGTCAGGGCGTGCAACCTTGCACACTATGGCCTCCTTTCCCGCAAGGGCGCACCCGCGCCGGATGGTCTCGTCGGTCCCCTCGATGGCCTCGACCGCGATGACGGCGCCTTTTTTCACAACGATCGTCTGGCCAATATCAAGACGGGCCACCTCGCGCGCCATACGGAAAGCGTAGCGAACTTCGTCGAGATCGGAATCGTTCAGATTTTTTTTACCTAGCGTTCCTTCGGGTGCGAGAAGGTGGCCGAGAAACTCGGTCTGGGGGATGATTTCGAGATCGTTTTTTTCGGCGAACTCGATTATGGCATCCATGATGGTCACATCCGCCATATTCTTGGCCCGGTAAATGAAACGAAGCGCTTCGAGATCGAACTTGAGTCCCTGGAAGAGCAGGTTTTTCTCCACCTTGCCCGCGAAACCGACGCGGCGGACGCCCTCGGTTTTAAGAAAAGCGAGAATCTTCTTCGGCTGGGAGGGAGAAACCTGGATGGAGGTGGTGACGATATTCTCGGGAAATTCACACGCGCCGGGCGAAAGAGCCACCGCAACGATTTCGTATCCATTTTTCCGGGCTCCGCGGGCGAATTCAACCGCGAGGGAGCCGGTTCCGGCGATGAGGCCAATCCGCTCGCGGGGGCTGGACATCCTCGGATGAGATCAAATAGAGGCTGGAGCGGGCACGTCGAGCATCTGGAGAACACGGAGCGCCACATCCAGAGACCGGAGCTCTCTCTCGATGTCTTCGATCACTTCGCCCTTCTCGGCGGCCGACAGGAAATTCCTGAGTTCCAGCTTCAGGGGGTTGTCCTTGTGAACGAAAAGACGCTCCACCTGGGTTTGCTCGCTGTACTTCAGTTCTTCGCGGGAAAGGCTTCGTTCGCTGGAGGCTTGCCGGTGAATCCGAAGCTCCTGATCGGCATAATCGAGCCGAATGAAGGCATCGGGCTGAGAGATGGAAAGCTGGCGAATCTTATGTTGAGTGATTCGGCTGGCGGTGAGGCTGGCGATGCACCCGCCGGAGAACTGAAGCTGGACGTTGGCCACATCGTCGCGTTCGCTCACGACAATGGCGCCGGTCGCCGAAAGGGACACCACTTCCTCGTCAACCAGCTGGAGAATGATATCCAGGTCGTGAATCATCAGATCGAGGACAACGCCGTCGTTTCTGGCGCGCGAAACGAAAGGCCCAAGCCGCCGGCACTCGATCAACATCGGTTCCCGGACAATCTTGCCAAGTTCCTGAACCGCTCCGTTGAAACGCTCTACGTGACCGATATGAAGAACACACTTTTTTTCGAAGGCGACTTTGAACAACTCGCGGGCTTCCTCGACACTGTTGCAAATGGGCTTTTCGACGAGAACGTGAATCCCGTTTTCAAGGAACATTCTGGAGACATTGTAATGGTATGCGGTGGGAACAGCGACGATGACCGCATCGACTTTGCCGACAAGCTCCTCGGCGCTGGAATAGGATTCAGCGCCGAACTTATCGGCCAACTCGCGAACGCGGGTCCGATCGAGATCCGCCAAGGCGGCGAGGTTGGGATCCACCAACTCTCCCAGCGCGGCGACGTGGTAACTCCCCATGTGGCCGACTCCGGCCACTCCTACACGCAACACACCCATCAGGAATCTCTCTTTTTCGGGCGATTATCGGCCGACACTATACCCCGCCCCTGTAAACACCTCTTTCTGAAACCCTGAGAAAGTCTACCACGGTTTTGATCTCGCGTCCCACAGGCAACTCGGCCTCGATTTTCCCGATGGCCTCCTCGACCGTTTTCGACTCCTGGAAAAGGATTCGATAGGCCCGCTTAAGGTGGCATCGGATTTCGGCCGTCACCCCCATCCGCCTGAGACCGATAGTATTGAGCCCCCGCACCTCGGGAGGATTACCGTCGGTTTTCGTATAAGGGAGTACATCCTTCCTGACGGCGGTCGGTCCGCTCAAGATCACGCCGTCCCCGATACGGACAAATTGATGAATCGCGGTAAATCCCGTGATGAAAGCGTCGCTGCCTATTTCAATGTGGCCGCTCAAGGCGGTCGAATTGGTCAAAATCACCCTGTCGCCCAACAGGCAATCGTGCGCGACATGGGCCTGCATCATCAGATAGCATTCCTCGCCAACCCGGGTGACGCCGCCCTCCTTGAACGAACGATTGATAGTGGCCCCCTCGCGAACCACCGTATTGGCCCCGACCTCGACACGGCCGCCCTCGCCCTCCAGAGCAGTATACTGCGCCTCGGTGCCGATGATCGCGCCGGGAAAAATCCTGCAGCCGGGTCCGATCTCGGCCGGCCCCTCAATGACCGCATTGGCGCCCACCTGGCAACCGTCCCCCATCCGGACGTCTGCGCCGATAACTGCTCCAGGGCCGACGCTGACTCCCTCGCCGACATATGCGCCGGAGTCGATCGAGGTGGACGGGTGAATTTCACTCACGATGAATTTAGAGGCGCTGTGACATAGGCGGTAAGCACGGCTTCAACGGCCGCTTCCCCATCCACTGTTATGGTGCTTCCCACTTTCCAGAGAGGCCCCCGCTGGCGAATCAGTTTCACCTCGATACGAAGTTGATCGCCCGGAACGACCGCCCGGCGGAATTTCGCCTGCTCGATTCCGGCAAAAAGGAAATCGGACTCGGGATCGGCGTGATTACCCCCGAATATGCAAAGCAAAGCCGCCTGAGCCATCGCCTCAATCATCAAAACGCCGGGCATGACAGGCCGATCCGGAAAGTGTCCCGTAAAAAAAGGCTCGTTATGCGAAACATTTTTTATGGCGACCAGCGAAACGGCCTCGGTATCGAGTTCAAGCACCCGGTCGATGAGCAGCATCGGGAATCGGTGCGGGAGCAGCCGGAGAATATCTTCTGTGGTCAACAAGTTTCGGTATCCTCCAATTTTTCCTCAACATTTCGAAGACGCCGGGAGATTTCCGGCAGGCGGGAGTAGACGACCATCCGGCGCCGCGCCTCGGAAATTTCGACCGCGGGGGCGTCAAGGTAAATTTTTCCGCCCTCCAGGCTCTTCGAAATCCCCGACATCGCTCCGAAAATCGCGCCATCTCCGATCTCGACGTGATCGGCGACTCCCACCCGGCCGCCCATGATGACACCCCGCCCGAGTGTGACGCTCCCCGAAATTCCCGTCTGGCTGGCGATGAGGCTCCCTTCGCCGATTGTTACGTTGTGCGCGACTTGTACGAGGTTGTCGATCTTGACTCCCCGCTTGATTCGGGTCTCGCCGATTGAGGCGCGATCCACAACCGAGCAGGCGCCGATCTCCACATCGTCCTCTATGACGACGGTTCCCGTTTGAGGAAATTTCACCACTCCGCCGCTGCCGTCGGGAACATAGCCAAATCCATCTGAGGCAATAATCGCCCCGGCGTGCAGAACGACTCTGGCGCCCAAAGTAGCCCCTGGGTACAAAACGCAATTGGGATGGATAATACAGTCCGGCCCCAGATTCACTCCCTCGCCTATTCGTGCGCCGGCCCCAATGTGGCACCCGTTCCCGATGTCCGCCTCGGGACCGATAGATGCCGCCGGACCGACGGAGACGCCCGATCCGACCTTGGCCTTCTCGTCGATGATGGCCGATGGATGAATTCCAGGAACGAAGGGTTTGGGGGGGTGAAGAAGAGCTATGGCGCGGGCGAATCCCAATTTGGGATTTTCACAGCGAATGGCCGGGCGGCCAGGGTCGATGCCCGAAGGAACGATCAAGGCACCCGCTTCGGTCGGTTCCTTCAGTTGCCGTTCGGATTCGGCATAACTCAGAGAATCCGGCGAAGCTCCGGCGAAATCGGCGACATCCCGCACATCGAAGTCCCCGCCGCCGATAAGTTCTCCCCCGATTTTCTCAGCGATCTCCGCGAGACGCATCTCATTTCTTCTTTTTATCGTAGAGCTCAATCACCTGGTCGGTAATGTCCACGGTTTTTTTCGCGAACATGACGCCGCCAACCGTTTTGTCGATGACGATATCGTAGTTTCCTTTCCGGGATATTTCCTGCACCACTTCGCGGATTTGCTTGATGAGATCGTTCGTCAGTTTCCGTTGGCGGCTCGACAATTCCCTGCGGCTATCCTGAACCAAACGCTTGAGTTCATCCTCATTGCGGGCGAATACCCGTTTTCGATTGCGGAGGTCCTTATTTTTCCGATCACGCTCCTCGGACCTCCATATGGGTCCCTTTTGTTGAATTTCGAGTTGGAGGTCCCTGATTTGTTTCACCACTGCTTCAATGTTTTTCCGCTTTTCGATGAGTTTTTCTCCAAGTCGTTTTTTTTCTCTCTGCAGCGTCGCACGCGCTTTCCGGCCAGCCTTTGATTCGGCAACCGCCTTTTGCACATCCACCACCCCCACCCGGAACTCCGCCGAATACGCGGGACTTATGCCAAGAGTCAGGAAAAAAAACCCAACCATCGAAATGCCTGCCAGTAAACGATTCATCTCAACACCTCTCCCTTCCCAAGAAATTCATGAGCTCGTTTAGAACGAGGAGCCGATCCCGAAATGCACCTCGCGTGGACGCTCGCCCGATTTTTTGTCCAGTTTGTAGCCGACATCGAGCCGCAAGGGCCCAAGCGGCGTGATTACCCTGATCCCGATGCCGGCCCCGTACCGCAGGTCAGATAAATCGTATGCGTTATGCGTCTCCCAAACGTTGCCTGCGTCGAAGAAAGCGACCAACCGCGTCGGACCGACAAAGGGGTGCACCAACTCCGTGGACAACAACCCTGTCGAGAGGCCGCCGATTGCTTCTCCCGACCGATCCACCGGGCCCAGATCGTCGCGATCAAAACCCCGAATCGACCGGCGGCCTTGTAGGAAAAGGCGCCGGAAGGCGGGCAAAGAGCCTTTAAAAGCATCCGTGTAGCGGGCTTCCACGCGATAGGAGCATACCAGCTTTTTCAAAAACCGGTTGCGCAATTTATCGCCAATATTAAAATACTGCCTTAAATCCGTCCGAAAGAAAGCGACATCAATATCACCGCCCAAAGGCCCACCCGCAATCGAAGGAGCCACCGTAAACAGAGTCCCTTTATCGGGGAAAAAGCGGCTGTTCCGAGTATCGAAAACAAGTGATGGGATCAATTTGCTCTCAAGAAGAGTATCTCCTTCAATGTCGATAATATCCTGAAACGCTACCGTGGAGACATTTGTAATTTTCGATGTAGAAAGCTCGTAGGAAAGATAGGCCGTCAAATCGTCGGTAAGGGATTTTCCGAAATTGATCCTCCCGCCCTGGCGAAAGTTGTCGAATGTCGAGAATTCATCCTCGACGATGAATACATCCCCTCCCAGGGAAAAGTCCCGATCCTGAAAATTAGGATTATTGAAGGATGCCACTGCCAACTGGGACGAACCGGAGATACTTCCGTTCAAACTCATCTGGTAGCCACGTCCAAAAAGGTTATCCTCTCGAATCGAAGCCGTTAATATTCCTCCCTCGCGGCTATTAAAACCAAAACCCGCGCCTATGGAGCCCGTCGGCCTCTCGTCCAACGATATATCGATATCGAGAATGTCGCTGCTGCCGGGACGGCGGTTTTCCACCACTTTCACGTCCCCGAAGTAGTTGAGCCGGTTAAGGCGGCGTCGGGTGGTGGTCAGACCCTTCGAGTCGTAGAGAGCTCCTTCCGTGACGCGGACCTCCCGGCGAATGACGTTCTCGCGGGTGCGAGTATTTCCCTTGACGGTGACCTTCCCGATATATACCCGGCGGCCCTTCTTGACGTTGTAAATAATACTGACCGTCTTCTTTTCATCGTCGGCGCGGGTGGATGGCTGAACGTCCGCAAAGGCGTAACCGCGCGCAGCGAAAGCGTCGGAGATGTCCTGGGTGTCTTGAATCATAGAACCGCGGTTAAAGACTTCGCCTGGAAAAAGCCGGAACTTATTCTTGATCTCCTCGGGGGGTATAACGTCTTCACCCCCCCGGATTTCGAGCTCTCCAGTTTTATACTGAAATCCCTCGCTGATAGAGATGACAATGTTCAATTTTCCGCGGTCGCGGTCTTCCTTGACGATCGGCTGGCCGACCTGGGCCTTGAAATATCCGCGCGATTGGTAGAGAAGACGAATCCGGAGAAGATCTTTTTCCAACTCGTCTTCCTTGAATATCCCCGATTCGGTGATATACGACCAAAAACCCGCCTCGTCGGTATCCATGGCCGCGAGGATGTCTTTCCTCGAAATACGTTCGTTTCCGTGAAAAGTTATCGTCTCGATCTCGACGCTTTCGCCTTCGTTGATCATCAGAGTGATATCGACGGTGTTCCGGGTCCCCTCTTTCAGGACGGCTTCCACCCGCGCGAAATAATATCCGTCCTCCTGGTAAAGCTTGCGGATATTGCGGACCGTCTCCTTGATCGTCGCCTCGTTGATGATGGTCTGGGCCTTGACGGTCAAGGCCTCGCGAATTTTTTCTTCCTCGATATTGATGTTGCCCCGAAATTCGATTTTCCGGATGGTGGGTTTTTCGGTCACGTGGTAGATGACGCGAAGTCCGCCCTCGAAGGAGTCGACATCCACCTTCACGTCCCGGAAAAAACCCAAGCCGTAGATGGTGCGTACATCCTCGCGAATTTGTTCGACGAGCTCGATGTTGGTGTAGGCCTTGCCCTCGGCTATCTTGATATAGAAAAGGACCGTGGAACGATCAACGCGTTTGTTGCCGTGAATTTCAACTGCCTTGATCGAAATGGCCGGAGAAGGAGCCTGCGCCACATCGTACGAACCTTGCGCCGGGACGCTTCGGGCGGAGAAAGCGAGACACAAAAAGGATATGCAAACGCAAACCACCGTCCTCGCCGCATTTGCCATGAATGACTCCCTGCGCGGTGAAGTGGCTTATTTAAAATATCCAGGAGGCGGTATCAGGCATCCTGGATGCTGAATACTTCGGAATCTTCCTTGGCCTCGAAAACCAGCTCATCGCCGGCGAGCTTGACCAAAATAACACCTGCGTCGGTGAACTTGCCGCGGAGGACTTCCTCGCTGAGAGTGTCCTCTATATGCCTCTGAATTACGCGGCGAAGCGGCCGGGCTCCGTAGGCGGGGTCGTATCCCTCTTTGCTCACCCAGTCCTTGGCCTCTTCGGTCAACTCCAGGCGCAGTTCCTTATCGGCCAGGGTCTCGTTCACTTTGGCGATCTCGATATCAACGATCCTGAGAATGTTGTCGTTAGTGAGAGGACTGAAGATCACCACATCGTCGATGCGATTCAAAAACTCGGGGTTAAACGTCCTCTTCAGCTCATTGCGAATATTGTCCTTGACCCTCTCGAAGCCTTTCCCCGCGTCCTCTTTCTGGAACCCGAGGGAGGTTCCCTTTTCGATGGAGCGCGCCGCCAGATTAGACGTCATGATGATGATCGTATTCTTGAAATCGATGAGCCGCCCGTAGCTGTCCGTGAGAGCGCCGTCGTCCATCACCTGAAGAAGAAGGTGATAAACGTCGGGGTGCGCTTTTTCGATTTCATCCAGCAGGATCACCGAATAGGGCTTGCGGCGGACGCGCTCGGTGAGCTGTCCGCCTTCCTCGTAGCCCACATATCCCGGAGGCGCGCCGGTCAGGCGCGAAACGTTGAACCGCTCCATGTACTCACTCATATCGATACGGATGAGAGCCGAAGGGTCGCCGAACATGAATTCGGCGAGCACGCGGGCCATCTCGGTCTTGCCCACGCCCGTTGGGCCCAGGAACAAAAAGCTGCCAATCGGGCGCTTGGGGTTTTTCAGACCCGCCCGGGAGCGGCGAACGGCCTTTGTGAGAAGGCGTGTGCCCTCCTCCTGGCCAATGATTTTGCTGTTGAGCTCCTCTTCCATCCTGAGGAGTTTATCGTTCTCCACTTCCCCGATGCGCTGCAAGGGAATTCCCGTCATCCGGCTGACAACAAAGGCGACATCATCCTCGGTAACCAGCGCCTCCTCGTCGGACTGCTCGGCCTCCCATTCGGATTTGAGCTCCTCGAGACGGCCACGGTCATTTTCTTCCTGATCGCGAAGCTCGACCGCCTTCTCGAAATCCTGATTCTCGATCATGTCTTTCTTGAGGCGGATCGTATCGTCGATTTTCCGCTGAAGCTCGCGGATCGAGGACGGGAAGGTCTCCTTCGCAAGGCGCACCTTGCTGCAGGCCTCGTCGATAACATCGATGGCCTTGTCGGGCAGGTAGCGGTCCGAGACATACTGAGAGGACAGCTTCACCGCCGAGACGATTGCATCGTCCACGATACGGGCTTTGTGATGCTTTTCGTACTTGTCCTTGAGTCCGCGCAGGATGCTCACGGCATCGTCGTTCGAGGGCGGCTCCACCATGATGGACTGAAAACGTCTCTCGAGCGCGCCGTTTTTCTCGATGTACTTGCGATACTCATCGAGTGTGGTCGCACCGATGCACTGAACCTCGCCCCGGCTCAGGGCGGGTTTAAGCATATTCGATGCGTCGATGGAACCCTCGGCGGCGCCGGCGCCGACGAGGGTGTGCAATTCATCGATGAAGATAATCACGTCCTGGCTCTGGGTGATTTCCTTCATGATCGCCTTGAGACGAGCCTCGAACTGGCCGCGGTACTTGGTCCCGGCAACGAGGGCCCCCAGGTCAAGCGCGACCACCCGCTTTCCGTAGAGGATTTGAGGAACCTCCTTGGCAATGATGAGTTGAGAAAGGCCTTCGACGATAGCCGTCTTTCCAACCCCGGGCTCGCCGATCAGGACGGGGTTATTCTTCGTCCGCCGGGCGAGAATCTGTATCACCCGCTCAATCTCATCGTTTCGGCCGATTACCGGGTCGAGCTTGCCCTCCTCGGCCAGTTCGGTCAGATCGCGGCCAAACTCATCGAGAGCGGGGGTCTTGCTCTTGTCCCTCGAGCGTGTGGCGACGGGCTCTCTAAGCAGGTTGACCGTCTGCTCGCGGGTCTGCTGGAGCTTGACGCCAAAGCTTCCCAGTATCTTCGCCGCCAGGCCGTCTTTCTCGCGGACGATCCCCAACAGCAGATGTTCGGTGCCGATATAGTTGTGGCCCATGAGGCGCGCTTCTTCGACGGCATACTCGAGGACTTTTTTCGCCTTCGGCGTGAAGGGAATATCGCCCTCGACCGGACCGCTCGTGCTCTTGGGCAGATTTCGTTCGAGTTCAAGACGCAATTGCTTGGGGTCCACTCCCAGTTTCTGAAGAACCGCGATTGCGATGCCGCCACCATCTTTCAATACACCCAGAAGAATGTGCTCGGTTCCCAAATACTCGTGCCGGTAATTATCCGCTTCCTCTCTGGCGAGGATGATAACTTTACGGGCGCGCTCCGTGAAACGCTTAAACATACGGCCCTCCCTGCGAGACCTTGTTACTTGGCGTCGATCCGACCATCCACCATGACGGCTTGACGATCCATCCTCCCGGCGATTTCGGCATTATGCGTAGCCACGAGGAATGTCACACCGTCAGAGTGATTGATCTCCTTCATTAATTCGAAGATTAAGCTCGCCGCACCGGAATCCAAATTGCCAGTCGGTTCATCGGCCAAAACCAGTGAAGGCCGATTCACCAAGGCTCTTGCGATAGCCACTCTTTGCTGCTCGCCACCCGAAAGCTCAGAGGGACGATGATGAATTCTCTCTTTTAATCCTACCCTGTCGAGGAGGTGGCCGGCCCGGCCTTCGACCTCCCGGCGGGACTCCCCACCCAACATCCCGGGTATCATAACATTTTCCAGAGCAGAAAACTCCGGAAGGAGGTGATGAAACTGAAAGATAAAGCCGATTTCACGATTTCGAAACAATGCCAATTCCGCATCCGAAAGCCCGGACAGGCTTCTGTTTTTATACCGGATTTCTCCGCTGGTGGGGCGCTCCAAGGTCCCCAGGACGTGGAGCAACGTACTTTTTCCGGCTCCCGAGGCGCCCGTGACGGCTACTATTTCTCCGGCATGAATCTCCAGGTCCACCCCCCTGAGCACCCGGACCGAGTCTCCGCCCATGCGGTAGGATTTTTCAAGGGTGCACACGGACACAATAGCTTCTTTATTATCAAACACTTGATCTATGGCGGCCGCCTCCTCGGAGATATGCTCAACCATAGCGCAGTATTTCCACTGGGTCGACGCGAGAAGCTCTCCAGGCGGGGTACAAAGTCGCTAAAAGACTGATTATAAAGGCCCCCATCGCCATAATCGAAATATCCTGAGCGGTCATATAAACCGGGAGACGGCTAATATGGTAGACACTGGCCGGTAGTATGTCCAGACCGAAATAAACTTCGAGAAAATCCTCCACCACCCCCAAATTCCAACCCAAAACCAGCCCACCCAGCGTCCCCAGAACGGCCCCGGCAAACCCCATTGTCGCCCCCTGGAAGAAGAAAATCCGTAAAATCACTCCCCGGGTGGCGCCCATCGATTTCAAAATCGCGATCTCGCGGCCCTTCTCCATCACCACCATGATGAGCGAGCCGATGATATTGAACGCGGCCACCACGATGACCAGAAGGAGCAGAATCGTCATCGTCGTCTTCTCGGTCTTGAGGGCCGAGAAAAGATTCCGGTTCATCGTCTGCCAGGAGCGCATCCAGTACGGATACGGAAGCGACTCCTGGAGCCGCCGGGCCACCCGCTCGGCCGCGAAAATATTCGACACCCGGAGGTGAACGCCCGTCACTCCTTTGCCCAGGCCAAAGAATTTTTGGCCCTGCTTCAGGGAGATGATGGCTAGGCCCGAGTCGTATTGATAAAACCCGCTCCTGAAAATTCCGGACACCTGGAAATTCTTCGATCGGGGCAGCATTCCCATCGGGGTAACCTCGCCGACGGGGCTGATGATGGTGACATTTTCCCCAAGCTCCACTCCGAGGGATGAAGCCAGCTCGGCCCCGAGAATCACCCCCGGCGGAGCGCCGCCGCCCGCCAGGCTATTGAGCGATCCGGCGCGCATGTAATTACGCAGGTCGGTGACCTTTTCCTCCCGGGCGGGGTCGATTCCCCGCACCACCGCGCCCATGACCGAGCCCCGCGACGAAAGCATCGCCTGGCCGTAGACAAACGGGGCCGCCGCGACGACCTGGGTTTCTTTCTTCACCCTGTCCAAAACGTCGCCCCATTTGTTCAGGGAAGCCGACCCCGCCTCCACGATAACCACATGGCTTTGGGTGCCGAGTATCTTGGTGCGCAGCTCGCGCTCGAACCCCGTCATCACGCCCACGACGACAATCAGCGTGGCGACACCGAGGGCGACGCCCAGGACGGATATCCAGGTGGTCAGGGAGATAAAGGCGGTTTTCTTCCTCGAGCGCAGGTGCCGCATCCCGATATAGAGTTCGACCGGAATCCGCACGGCTAGTCCTGCATCTTCCTGAGAAGAGGAAAGAGGATCACGTCGCGGATCGACTGCGAGTCGGTCAGGAGCATGATCAGGCGATCGATGCCGATTCCCTCGCCCGCAGTGGGCGGCAGGCCGTACTCCAAGGCCCTGAGGTAATCCCAGTCCACCTCGTGGGCCTCCTCGTCGCCCGCCTCGAGGGCCACCGCCTGCGCCTCGAAGCGCGCTCTCTGGTCATCGGGGTCGTTCAATTCGGTGTAGGCGTTGGCTATCTCCCGGCCGGCGATGATGAGCTCGAAGCGCTCGACCGTTTCGGGGTCGTCCTCCCGGCTCTTCGAAAGGGGCGAGAGCGCCCGCGGGAAGTCGTAGATAAACGTCGGCTGGCGGAGCTTGGGCTCCACCGTCTCCTCGAAGAGATATTCAAGCAGGTGGACATGAGCCATCTCGTCGGGAATCGGGTAGCCCGTCCGCGCCGCCAGGGCGCGAGCGTGGGTCCGGGCCGCCTCTTCGCTTTCGAGCACTTCGGGGGGCGCCTCCCCGAGTTCGACGATGGCCTCGCGCCATTCATGCCGCGCCCAAGGGGCGGCGAAGGATATCTCCTCGCCGCCGTAGGTCACATCGCGGCCGCCGGCGATTTCCTCGGCGATGCCACCGATCATCTCCTCGGTGAGGTCCATCAGATCGTTATAGTCGGCATAGGCCATATAGAACTCGATCATCGTGAACTCGGGATTATGCTGGATGGATATCCCCTCGTTCCGGAAATTGCGGTTGATCTCATAAACCCGGTCGATGCCGCCGACGACGAGGCGCTTGAGATAGAGCTCAGGCGCCACCCTGAGGAAAAGGTCCATGTCGAGGGTGTTGTGGTGGGTGACGAAAGGCCGCGCCGTCGCGCCCCCGGCGATGGACTGCATCATCGGCGTCTCCACCTCGAGGAACCCCCGCTCGTCGAGAAACCGGCGCATGAGCTGGATCATCCGCGAGCGTTTCTTGAATATCCCGATCACGTCCGGATTCGCGATCAGGTCCACATACCGCTGGCGATAGCGAAGCTCGACGTTCTGAAGGCCGTGCCATTTTTCGGGCAAGGGATGCATGTTCTTCGTAAGCAGATGTATCCCCCGTACCCAGACGGAAAGCTCTCCCGTGCGGGTTTTGAAAATGCCCCCCTCGCAGCCCGCGATGTCGCCGATGTCGAGCTCCTTGGCGGCGGCGAATTTCTCCTCGCCCAGCTCGTTCATCCGGATGAAAAGCTGAATCCGCCCGCTGCCGTCGCGCATATCCATGAAAATGACCTTGCCCTGGAGCCGTTTGGCCATGACGCGCCCGGCGACGACGAAGCGCTGCCCCTTCGTCTCGTCGTAGCCCTCCTCGGTCAGATCGCCCTGCTCCGAGACAATTTCGCCGATCCGGTGAGAGACCCGGAAGCGGTTCGGGAACGGGTTTCCGCCCGCCTCCCGGATGGCCTCGAGCTTTCGGCGGCGCTGTTCGATCAACTCGCCGATTGGGCCCTCCGCTGCCGGGACGGAATCCCCTTCCGGGACGGTATCTTTTTTGTTTGGTGACGATTCGCTCATAAGTGACTGGCTTCCTTGCTCGCGGGTAATGGCCTGTGCGAGAGGCCTTAGTCACGAGGCCTTAGCTATGGGGGCCCGCCTCGGCCCGGCTCTCAATCAGGGACAATAAATAAGCGTCGATGAATTTGTCGATGTCGCCGTCGAGAACGGAATCGACGTTCGACGTTTCAATATCGGTTCGGTGGTCTTTCACCATCTGGTAAGGATGGAGAATATAGGACCGTATCTGGCTTCCGAAGCTAATCGATTTTTTCGCTGCGTGCTGCAGCTCTTTTTCCTCCTCGCGTTTTTGCATCTCGAGCTTATATAGCTGCCCGCGCAGGAGTTTCATCGCCGTGGCCCGGTTTTTGTGCTGGCTCCGCTCGTTCTGACAGGTGACGACGATGCCAGTGGACGCATGGGTGATGCGTACGGCCGAGTCGGTTGTGTTCACATGCTGGCCGCCGGCGCCCGAGCTGCGGTAGACATCGATGCGCAGATCGCTCTCGACGATTTCGATCTCCACGTCGTCGGAGACCTCGGGCACGACATCCACCGAGGCGAACGAGGTGTGGCGCCGCGAGGCGGCATCGAAGGGCGAGATTCGCACCAGGCGGTGGACGCCCATCTCGGCACGAAGGTAGCCGTAGGCGTAATCGCCGGCGATGATGAAGGTGGCGTTCTTGATGCCCGCCTCCTCGCCGGGCAGGACCGAGACCAGCTTGGCCGTGCAGCCGTGGGCTTCCGCCCACCGGGCGTACATCCGGATGAGGATTTCGGCCCAATCCTGGCTCTCCACCCCGCCCGCCCCGGCGTTCACCGAAAGGATTGCGTTGCCAGGGTCTTCCTCGGAGTCCATTACAAGGCGAAATTCGAGGCGTCCTTGCTCCGCTTCGATGGCCTCGAGGGCTTCACCGAGTTCGCCGAGCAGATCCGGATCGGGGGCGCCCTCCTCCATTTCCATGAGTTGGGTGAGTTCGCTTTGTTCGGTGAGTCTTTTCTGGAGGTCGGCCCAGGCGTCGATCGTCCGCTGGAGGGAGGCACGCCGCTTCAGGGTGTGTTGGGCCGCGTCCGCGTCGTCCCAGAACTTCTCGCCGGCGGCGAGTTTGTCCAGCCTGGCGCACTCGGCTTCGAGTTCGTCGAGGTCAAAGCCGACCTCGGAGTTCAAGGAGCCGCGCTTCGAGCCAGTCGATTTTCTTCAGATACTCTTCCATCGATTTCTCACCTCTGCGCGGGAGCGCATTTTTAAGCAATTGCTGCCGGGCGACCGGCGACAATCATATCATAACCGCGGATGACCGCGGACCACCGCCAGCCATCCCATGAGCAGCATTACGGCGAAGCACACGAGGGCAAAGATGTCCCCCACCCGTGCATAGAGGGTGGGAGAGGCCTTCCGGGGCGAGACGACTCCGGCCCACCGCCACTTTTCAAATATCGGGCTCCTGAGGCGAATTGCCCCGGTGGCATCGATGATGGCGCTGATTCCGGTGTTCGCGGCGCGCACAATCGGGGTGCGCAGCTCCACCGCCCTCATCGCCGCCATCGAAAGATGTTGCTCGGAGGCGGCCGTGCGCCCGAACCAGGCGTCGTTGGTGATGTTGACGAGAAATCCCGACCCGGCCATGCGCCTGACGACACGGGGGAAAATCACCTCAAAGCAGATGAGGACCCCGAATTTCCCTCCGGGTACATCGAAGATTCGGGCTTCCTCCCCCTCGCCGAACCGCCCGATGATGGGGACGAATTTCTCCACGAAAAACAAAAGCCAGCGCAGCGGAATATATTCGCCGAACGGAACCAGATGCATCTTGTCGTAGCGGCCCGCGCTCGTGCCGTCCGGCCCCAGAAGATAGGCCGAGTTGTAGAGCCTGGGATCCCCCTCCGCCCGTCTCGCCGAGAGTGAGCCGAACAGGAGATAGCTCCCCGCGCGCTCGGCGATTTCGGCGAGGCGCTTTTGCCACCGAGGCTCCTCGGAGTAGACGAACGGGGCCGCCGCCTCGGGCCAGACGATGAGCGGCGGAACGGGCCTGCCCCGGCCGCTGAAATCCGCGGCCAGGGCCTCGGTCAGCTTTTCGAGATCTCCCACGATGGCCTCCCGCCGCCCCGGCTTCCACTTCGTGGAGGGCCGGGTGTCGGGCTGGACGATCCCGACGGGCCGGGGAGGACCCATCTCCCCCGGCACCTCGAGGAGCCTGAGGTACCCGTAGCCCTGCACGAGCGCCGCCAAGGCCACCCCGCCGCCGAGAACGACGAAGGGAGCGCGGTCCGGGTGGCGGAAAAAATGCCAAAAGACCGCGTTGATCAGGACAATGAAAAACGAGACGCCGTAGACGCCGAAAAGATCGGCGATCTGGATAACCGGCAGGATGCTGTATTGGCTGTAGCCGAGCAGCGCCCAAGGAAAGCCCGAGAGAAAATAGGCGCGGGCGAGTTCGAGGGCGACCCAGAGGACCGGGGCCATGAACATGCGGGCGTAGCCCGCCTCGGGCGTAATCCAGATCAGAAGGTAGCCGAAAGCGCCCACGTAGAGCCCGACATAGGCCGCGAGGGTCACCGCCAGGAGCCAGGCCAGCGGCGAGGGCAGCCCCCCGTAGTTGACCATCGTCACCTCGACCCACCAAATGATGATCAAATAGCCGACAAACCCGGCCACGAAGCCGAGGATCAGCCCGTCGAGCGGATGTCTCCGGTCGAGGACCCAAAGGAGCGGAAAGAGCGCCACCCACGCAATCGCCTCAAAGGAGAAAGGTGGGAACAAAAAGCCCAGCAAAATCCCCGAGAAGGCGGCATAACCCACATCGCGCGACCTCAAGGTGCGTGCTCCTCTCCCGCCGGTCCCGCTTTAAATTCCGCTCCCGCCGGCAATTCCGCATTCTCGCGCCCGCCGAGATGCTCCCGGATGGCCCCCACCAACCGGGGGGTGATCCCGGCGACGACAAGAAGCTGCTCGTCCGTGGCATCGACCACCCCACGCAGGCTCCCGAAGGCGCGGAGGAGGTCCCGGCGCCGCTTCGGGCCGAGGCCCGGCACGTCGTCGAGGCCGCTGTGGAGTTCCTCCTTCGCGCGGCGGCTGCGGTGATAGGTCACAGCGAAGCGGTGCACCTCGTCGCGGATCCGCTGGAGGAGGAGCTTTTCGGGGCTGCCCTCCTCCATCCGCACCGGATCCGAGACCCCCGGCAGGAAGAATACATCCTGATCCCCGGGGTTATCCTTCGTCCTTCCCTTCGAGATCGAGCAAAGCCCGAGGTCGGCGACGCCCACCTCCTCGAGCGCCTGGGCGGCCGAGGAGAGTTGCCCTTTTCCGCCGTCGATGAGAATCAGGCCGGGCTTCTCGCTCCCCTCGTTCACGATTCGCTCCATGCGCCGCGAGACAATCTCGCGCATCGCCGCGAAATCATCGGCTTGTCCGACAACCGATCGAATCCGGTAGCGGCGATAGCCGTCCTTGAGCGGGCGCCCCTCGCGGAAGGTCACGCTCGCGCCGACAATATGGCTTCCGTGCAGATTCGAAATATCAAACGCCTCGATGCGGGCGGGTAGATCGTCCAGCCCCAGCGCCCGGCAGATCGCTTCGAGCGTCGCCTGGTCCTTGCTCAGGCGCACCTCGTCGCGCTCGAGCGATTCCCCGGCGTTTTCGGAGGCCATCTCGACCAGGCGGCGCTTCCCTCCCCGCCGGGGGGTGAGGACCGCCACCTTCCGTCCCCGGCGCTCGGAGAGCCACCGGGCGATCAACTCCGCATCCGGCGGCGGCGCGGACAGCAGAACCTCGGCCGGGAAGTAGGACTGTCCCATGTAGTACTGCTTCACGAAGCCCGATACGGCCTCCCCCGAGCCCACCCCGGCCTTCAGGGGGACGGTGAAACCCTGGTCGCCCAACATCCGCCCCCCGCGCACGAAGAAGAGCCGGAAATACGCCCGGTCGTCCTTCCGGTGGAGGCCGAGGATGTCCTGGTCCCCGCCGAGGACGGTGACCATCTCCTGTTTTTCGAACATGACCTCGATGGCGCGCAGTTGATCGCGCGTCCTCGCGGCTTTCTCGAACCTGAGCGCCTCGGCGTGCTCCGCCATATCGCGGCGAAGTTTCGCCTCGAGCTCGGTGTTTTTTCCCTTGAGAAAGTTCAGGGCGTCGCCGATCTTCGCGCTGTACTCCTCTTTCGTCTGAAGACCGTCGCAGGGGCCAAGACATTGGCCCATCTGATAATAGATGCACCGCTTCGCGGTCTTGTCGTCGAGGCTCCCGGTGCAGGCGCGGATATTAAAGGTTTTGTGCAGGAAGCGAATCGTCCGGCGCAAGCGCCCCGAGGCCGGAAACGGGCCCATGTACTCCGCCCCGTCTCCCGCCGGGCTCCGCACGATGCTCAGGCGGGGGTATTCCTCATTCGTGCTGAGCTTGAGATACGGAAAGTGCTTGTCGTCGCGCAGGAGAAGGTTGTGCCGGGGCTTGTGCCGCTTGATGTAGTTGTTCTCGAGGATGAGGGCCTCGACCCCGGTTGAGGTGACGATGTGCTCGACCGACGAAACCTCGCCCACCATTTTTTCGATCCAGGGACCGCGGCCGGTCGATTTTCCAAAGTAGCTCCGGACCCGGCTTCGCAGCTTGACGGCCTTGCCGATGTAGAGCACATCGCCCGATTCGTTTTTGAAAATATAAATGCCGGGCTTCTCGGGCAAGCGTCTGATCGCCTCGCGGTCGAAAAGCGCGGGAGCCGGAGCTCCTTCGGCGGCGTCCGCCTCTGCCGGAGCCCCATCGGCGACATCCGTCTCTGGAGAAGCGCCTTCTTCTGTGACTTCCTTTTTACCCTTTTGCGCCATCATTGTACCCGCGCTCCACTCCGGATGCCGAGTTGGCGGCGCTCGATGGCGATGATCCGGTCGCGAAGCTCCGCGGCGCTCTCGAATTCCAGCTTCTGGGCCGCCTCGTGCATCCGGACGCGGAGTTCCTCGAGGTCCACGGCCTCCTCCTCTGTAATCTCGCCGTAGACAGCCTCCTCCTCCGCCGCGCCCTCGGTTATGTCAACGTAGTCGTACTCCCCGACGTTTTCGATCAATTCGTCCATCCGCCGGCTTATCGAACGCGGGATGATACCGTTCTCCTCGTTGTAGGCGATCTGGAATTTCCGGCGGCGGGCCATCTCTTCCATCGCCCGCCGCATGGAGTCGGTGATCCGGTCCGCATACATGATCACCCGCCCGTCCACGTGGCGCGCCGCACGGCCCGAGGTCTGAATCAGCGAGGTTTCCGAACGCAGAAACCCCTCCTTGTCGGCGTCGAAGATGGCCACGAGCGCCACCTCGGGCAGGTCGAGCCCCTCCCTCAACAGATTGATTCCAATCAGCACGTCGAACTCTCCCGAGCGCAGATCGCGGATGATTTTCACGCGCTCGAGGGTCTCGATGTCGCTGTGCATGTAGCGGACGCGGACGCCGAGGTCTTCGTAATACTCGGTCAGGTCCTCGGAGAACCGCTTGGTCAGGGTGGTGACGAGAACCCGCTCGCCGCACTCGGCCGATTTGCGAACCTCGGCGAGCAAATCGTCCACCTGGCCCTGCACAGGGCGAATCTCCACCGGGGGGTCCACCAGCCCGGTCGGCCGAAGAAGCTGCTCGACGACAACACCCCCGCTTTTTTCCAGTTCGTAGGGCCCCGGCGTGGCCGAGGTGTAGACTACGCTGGCCGCCTCTTCCTCGAACTCCTCGAATTTGAGCGGCCGGTTGTCGAGGGCCGAGGGGAGACGGAAACCGTAGCGGACGAGGTTTTCCTTCCGCGAACGATCGCCCTTATACATCGCCCGGATCTGGGGAACGCTCTGGTGGCTCTCGTCCACGATGACGAGATGGTCCCTCGCCAAATAGGAAAACAGCGTCGCCGGCGGCTGGCCGGGCTCGCGGCCGTCTAGGTGGCGGCTGTAATTCTCGACGCCGTGGCAGTAGCCCACCTCGCGAAGCATTTCCATATCTTGGAGGGTCCGCTGGCGGACGCGTTGCGCCTCGAATTCGAGTCCCTCGGCGTTGAGTTCGGTCACATGGGCCCAAAGCTCTTCCTCGATGTTCTCCATCGCCCGCGACAGGCGCTCCTCGGGGGTGATGTAGTGGCTGTTCGGGTAAATCTCGATTTGATCGATCGGCCTGAGCACGGTCCCGCGCAGGGGGTCGATCTCGCTGATTTCGTCGATTTCATCCCCGAAGAATTCGACGCGGATGGCCTCGTCTTCCTCGTGAGCGGGGAGGAGTTCCACCACGTCTCCCCGCGCGCGGAACGAGGCGCGGACGAGTTCGATGTCGTTGCGGGTGTACTGGATGCGGACGAGCTGGGCGAGCAATTCCTCGCGGTTCATCTCCTGGCCGCGCTCGAGGTGAATGTGAAGGTCGTAGTAGTCGGACGGGGAGCCGAGACCGTAAATCGAACTGACGCTGGCGACGATGATGATATCGCGCCGGGTGAGGGCGGACCGGGTGGCCGAGTGGCGCAGCCGGTCCAGTTCGTCGTTGATGGCGGAGTCTTTTTCGATGTATGTGTCTGTCGTCGCGACGTAGGCCTCGGGCTGATAGTAATCGTAGTAGCTGACAAAATATTCGACCGCGTTGTGCGGAAAAAAGCCCTTGAACTCATTGAAAAGCTGGGCGGCGAGAGTCTTGTTGTGGGCGATGACGAGGGTGGGCTTCTCCAGGCGGGCGATGACGTTCGCCATGGTGAAGGTTTTTCCCGAACCGGTTACCCCGAGGAGGACCTGCTGGCGTTCGCCGGCTTCTAAGCCCTCCACGAGGGCGTCGATAGCCTGGGGCTGATCCGCGGCGGGTTGAAAATCGGAGGTAAGCTGAAACTCGCCCATCGGCTGGAAAACCCATCGTTTAAGAGGCGGCGCGAAATAAACGAAACCCAAACAGGCTAATTTACCGAATCAAGGCGAGTTAATAAAGGCCCGGGGACGGTCAGGCCATCTGCTCAAGGCCAGGGCGCCCGAACAGGGGGCGGCGGCTCAGGAGCCGCCGAAGGGGTCGAGGTATTTCTCCCACCTCAGATGGGGCGAGGCGGTCATGCGCGGGTTCATCCACTCGAATGAATAGTACCTGGGTTTGCGGGCCGGGCGAAGCAGCCGCATCTCCGCCTCCTCGGGCAGGCGGTTTCCCTTTCGGGCGTTGCACTTCCGGCAACAGCATACGACGTTCTCCCAGGTCGTGCGCCCGCCCCTTGAGAGGGGGGAGATATGGTCGAGGGTCAGCTCGTTGGGCGAGCCGCAGTACTGACAGGTGTGCCCGTCGCGGCGGAAAACATTTTTCTTCGAAAAGGGGGCCTCGGCCTTGCGGGGAACCCGGACGTAGCGGAGGAGGCGAATCACCACCGGGAGGCGGAAATTAAGCCGCTCGCTGCGGACCATGAACCCGTCCACCTCGATGGTCTCCGCCTTACCGAGGAGCATCATCCGGACCGCGCGCCGCGCGCCGCACACATTAATGGGCTCGTAGGTCTGATTGAGCACAAGAACGCGCACGGCTTCGATCATGCCACCTCCCTATTACGAGCGGAAACTGGATGAATCTCGAAGAAACGGTTACGGGCTAGAAAACCTTTATCTTATTTCGAGCCCCGCCTTGTCAACGCCTCGATCGGCATTCAGGAAAACACACCGCCCGGGGCATCCGGGTATTTAGAACATCCCGAACGCCCCGCGGGGAGTCTCTGGCAACGCTCCGGTCGCGGCGCCCCTCTTGCGGCTCTCCGGTTGCGGCGGTCAAGAGCGCGTTTTATCCTGCGGCGAGATGACTCGCGCAGCCACCCGGTGAATTTTCGCCCGGCCGCCCGGCTCGCGCCGTGAGGTGACCCCTTGGAATCGAGCAAACCCAAACGCCGGAAAATATTTCTGATCCTGGCCGCTTTCGCCTTACTGACCGGCGCCGGGGCGGGCATGGGCTTTTCCTATCTCTACGACTTCCCGGAACTCAAATACCTGCGCAACTACAGGCCCAGCACCATCACGCGGATACACGCCCGCGACGGCCAGCTTATCTCCGAACTCTACCAGGAGCGCAGGGTGCCGATCTCCCTATCGAGAATCCCCGCCCGGATGCGGCAGGCCATCCTCGCCATCGAGGACGCGCGCTTCTACAAGCACCCCGGGGTGAGCACGCGCGACATCGTCCGCGCCTTCTGGCGCAACATACGGGCGCAGCGGCTCGTCCAGGGGGGCTCGACGATTACCCAGCAGCTCGCCAAGGTCCTCTTTCTCACCTCCGAGCGCACTCTCAAGCGCAAGATCAAAGAAGCCTTCCTCGCCCTCGAAATCGAGCGGCGGTTCACCAAGGACGAAATCCTGGAGTTCTATCTCAATCAGATATATCTCGGCAGCGGGGCCTACGGCGTCGAGGCCGCCGCGCGCGGCTACTTCGGAAAGGCCGTGAGCCAGCTCACCCTCCCCGAAGCGGCCACCATCGCCGGGCTGCCCAAGGCCCCCTCGCGCTTCAATCCGCGCACCAACCCCAAGCGGTCCCTGGGCCGCCGCCGCCTCGTCCTCCAGCGCATGCGCGAGGTCGGCTTCATCACCCCCGAGCAAGAGCGCGCCGCCGCCGGCGAGCCGATTCACCTCGTCCCCCGCGCCACGAACACCGCCCCCGAGCTGGCCTACTTCGCCGAACGCATCCGCCGGCAGCTGGGCCGCCGCTACGGCCCCGCCCTGTACCGGAGCGGCCTCTCGATCCACACCACGCTCGACCTGGGCCTCCAGAAAATCGTGCACGCCGCCCTCCTCAAGGGCATCGAGGAGATCAACCGCCGCCGGGGGTTCCTGCCCGCCGGCTGGAAGCGCCGGCGCCCGCCCCGGCTGGGCGATAAGTATCAACTGCGCATCGCCGAGCTGGGCGGCGGGGTCATCCGCGCCGCGGTTCGCGGCTACGAAGCCGCCCTCGAGATACCCGGCCGCATCGACGCGCACGCCCTCCGCGAGGGCGACCTCGTCCTCGGCCGGGTGATCCGGGTCGACCGCGACGGAAAGACAATGACCCTCGAGTGGCAGGACACCGTCCAGGGCGCCGCCGTCGCCTTCGACCCGCGCACCGGCGCCCTCCGCGCCCTCGCCGGCGGCACGAATTTCCGCCGCTTTCAGTTCGACCGCGCCACCCAGGCCCGCCGCTCGCCCGGCTCCGCCTTCAAGCCCGTCATCATGGCCGCCGCCCTCTTCAAGGGCTACACGCCCGCGCAAATCCTCATGGACTCGCCCTTCGTCCGCCGCATGCCCGGCACCCTCAAGGAGTGGAAGCCCCGCAACTACACCAACAAATTCTACGGACCCGTGACCATGCGCTTCGCCCTCGAAAAATCCATCAACCTCGCCACCATCAAACTCCTCGACCAGATCAAGCCCAAGACCGCCATCACCTTCGCCCGGCGCCTCGGCATTCGCGCCCCGCTTATGCCCTACCTCTCGCTCGCGCTGGGCGCCTTCGAGATCACCCCCTACGAGTTCACCTCCGCCTACATCCCCTTCGCCACCGGCGGCATCCACGCCCGGCCCTACGACATCGTCAAGGTCACCGACGCCGGCCACCGCATCCTCGAGGAGAACGTCCCCCAGACCCACCGCGCCATCTCCCCCGAGGTCGCCTACCAGATTCGCTCCATGCTCCGCGGCGTCGTCCTCTCGGGCACCGCCCGGCGGGCCCTCAAGCTCCCCGGCTTCGTTGCCGGCAAGACCGGCACAACGAACGAATACCGCGACGCCTGGTTCATCGGCTTCACCGACGACCTCATCCTCGGCGTCTGGGTCGGCCGCGACGACAACAAACAGATGGGCTACCGCGCCTCGGGGGGCTCCGCCGCCCTCCCCATCTGGACCCGCATCATGAAATTCTGGCTCGACCGGCGCGAGCCCCCCCTCACCGCCACCCCCCCGCCCGGCGTCGCCCTCGTCCGGATCGACGCGCGCACCGGCCTTCTCCCCTCGCCCGCCTGCCCCGGCAAGACAGTGACCGAGGCATTCGTCCAGGGCACCGAGCCGACGGAAAGGTGTAGGAGGAGAGAGACCGGAGAGGGGCTTTTTAACGGTGGTTAAACTTTCCCGGGGAGGGAAAGTTTAGTTCGGCGAGTAAGGTGGGGAACACTGTAGGACCCGAGGCGGGAGATCGCCGCCTATCGAATAAAAAAAATCCTGTTAATTCCGAAGATAGAGCGATGTTGCCTGAGCGACCCTTTTAGTTGTGGGCGTAAAGCACTCAAAGCACCATTACGAATTATTTTTCTATTTCTTTCTAGTAATCAATATAAGCATTTGATTATAAATATGTTATCTGTATTTTGCCGTTTTTGACTAACCCTTTGAATCCGCATCATAGGTGTAATTAGTGTATATATTTTGAGTTGTAATGTGTGAACCAGAAAAGTTTTAAAAATAGGAAATATTGGAGTTGAGAAAATTTTCATGAAATTGTGAAGAGAAAAAGGAATAGAAGGAAATAAGGATGATGGCCCAGGATTTGAATTCCTCTTCAAGCGCCCCCGAATATTCAAATGCCACAAAACGAAAAACCGGGAAAAAAACAATCGATGCTTTAATGCCAAAAATCAGGCAGGAAGTATTAACCGCTACGATAATGCATTCAAAGAAGAGATGGTATTTGGCGGATTTGTCGAGACACTTAAACCGGAATCCTTCCAGCCTTCGAAATGAGTTAATAAAATTAACAGAAGCCGGAATTTTAAATCGCAGCCAAGAAGGAAGGAACATTTACTATCAACCTAATACCGACAATCATATACTTGTAGATATCAAGAATTTACTCACAAAGTCCGTGGGTTTGTTGGATGTATTAAGAGAAGTGCTGGAACCATTTGCCGGGAAAATAGATTTTTCTTTTGTGTATGGCTCTTTTGCACGCTCGGAAGAACATTCCGAGAGCGATGTGGATTTGCTTGTGGTTGGCTCATTACGCTTGTCGGAAATCGCGTCCAAAATCAGTGAAGCAGAGAGGAAGTTAGGGCGGGACGTGAATCCGACATTCTTAACTTGCCAAGAGGTTGTCGATAAATTGGAGCAAAATAATCATTTCCTTCGAACTGTTTTTAATGATGAGAAATTTTTCCTGATAGGAGATGTTCATGTCATGGAAAATGTTATTGGTAGCGGGAAAGATACAGAACCACAAAACCAGCAAGGAAGAGATTGAAAGCCTTCGAGGTGTGGTAGGGCGCGACCTTGCCGATTCGTCCCTGCCCGGTCTTCCCGCGGACCGTTGTCTGGCCACTTCATATAATGCGGTCCTTCAATTATCAAGGATGGTTATAGCTTGTGAGGGTTACCGTATTCCCGAGAAACCTGGCCACCATGTAACTACCCTTGAGGCAGTGCGGTTGGCCCTGGGCGGCAACCTGGATGACATGGTGGATTACTTTGATCAATGCAGAAGAAAGAGACACAATGTTGATTATGACAGCACAGGCATTACTTCTGATTCAGAGGCCAAGGATTTGCTAGAGAAGGCGAATGAATTCAGGGAAATTGTCGACGCTTGGATAAATGACAATCACTCCCAATTTTCCGCCTAAGTTATTGGCGCATTTACCTTCTTTGTTAGCTATTTAATTGGAAAAGCACGTAAGGGTGGATTGATTTCGGAGTAACTCTTGTATCTGCCCTCAAGGGAAGGCAGACCGCAAGTCAATAGGTAAGACCGCTCTAATTATTTCGCCAAAAGATTTCTATTTCCGATTGGAGAAATTCTTGCAACAAATCGGGCTTTGGCAAATTAGTGACAATGGCCCGAAGAGATTGGGTTCTGGGGATGTGTCCCTGGAAAAGCACCTCGAAGATTGGATTGAAAACGACCCGTCTCTTCTCTTGGGCGGCCTCAAAATAATCGGGAGACAGATATACGTCGAGGCTGGTCCTCTTGATTTGCTTGCATTGGACCATCAGGGGCGATGGGTCTTGATTGAGATAAAAAAAGGTATGGTGCGCCGCGAAACTGTCGCTCAGGCTATCGACTATGCCTCTTGCATCGAAGAAATGCCCTTCACCGAACTCTCCGATAAGGTGAGCGATAATCTTAAGAAATCCGGAGAGACTAAAAATCTCGAAGAAATCCTTAAAGAGCGCATCGGAACTAATGACCCTCCCGATGAGGAAAGAGAGGTTGAGATATATGTCGTCGGGACCGGATAGGATGCCGGACTCGACCGGATGGTTGAATATCTGTCCAGAAAGGAAATTCAGATAACGGTCGTTTCTTTCCAGGTTTTTCAGTCCGAGCCCAGAGGACAAATTCTTGTACGCGAAATGACCGAATCCGAAACGGACAACCTGAAAGATCTGAAGCCCCCCAGGATGACAGTTGAAAACCTGCTTGAAAAAGCGGCAGAGAACGGTATCGGTGTGAAATTCCGTGAGGCATATGAGACCGCAATCAGGCACGGTCTTAGGCCTCGGCCTTTTAAGGCCAGCATCATGTACGCACCACAGGGGAACGCCCGAAGGTGTTTGTTCACATATTGGACACAACCTTATAGAGGCGGGAAAGCATTACCTTTGGGTTGTTTCAAGTGCGTTCGCGGAGTTTTTTGCAATTCCATAGGAAAAGACCAGGGAAATCTTCGGAGAAGACGGGGAGCGGTATTTCACTGATGAGGAACTCGACGAATTTCTTGGAACGGTTAACCGTTTCTTTGAACTGGTTGAAGAGAAAGATTAATTGGGGCGGATCGAGATGAATAAGGCGGTGAATCTGGCCTGGTACCTGGTGAACAAGGGAATCAGCCTTCCGTTTTACCTGGCGGGATTGGGCGCCGCCAGGGATCTGAGCAAGGGGGCCTGGGCCGCGCTGGAGGGGGCTTACCGGCTTCCGATTGATTTCGCGATGGGGGTGGTGGTGAATGAAGGCGTTGCATCCTTGGCGAAAGGAACGGCGAACCTATTGCTTGGTGTTGGTCAAAGTGTCATCGAAAACACCTTGGGAACGCTCGCCTTGTTGGCGGCGGGTGTCGTGGTTGGAAAAGGAATCGCCTGGAAATCGGAAAGGCTCAGGCAATACAAGCGGGACGAAGCAGAGTTTAAAGAGAATATGGAATTGAATAAATGAGATGTGACGAGATCTAACGGCTTCACTCCCACGCTTCCCCTCCCCAACCGAAGAGATAGCACTCCCCGCCCAGAGAAATGCTGGCTGCCCATTTGGAGGGCTACAGCACTCCCATTGGGAGCTACAGCACTCTCTTGACGTGAGTGCTACCAAATATCCGGCCCGTGGGCGGCGGGGAGGGCGGGCTCGGAAAAGCGGATGACGGTGGGCCGGGCGAGGCGCTCGAAGTCGTCGTAGGCGAGGCGGATGAACTCGGTATGGGCGCCGGCGCTGAAGGCGATCTCATCGTCCTCGGCGAGAGACTCTGAGGCGTAGACCTCCATGCCGTAGAGGTTGCCGAAGGGGGGCATGGCACCGAGCTCGCACTCGGGGAATTTTTCGCCGAACTCGGCCTCGGTGGCGAGGCGGGCTTCGTCGGCGCCGGAGGCCTCGCGGAGCCGGCGGAAATCGACCTTGTAGGAGGCGGGCAGGACGGCCATGGCCATCCGGCGGTTGAGGAGGACCATGACGGTCTTGGCGACTTCCTTGCCGGGGGTGTGGGCGGAGGCGGCCACCTCCTGGGCGGTCATGGCGGGGGAGTGGCGGATGAGGGTGTAGCGGACGCCCGCCTGGTCGAGGGATTCCCTGAGTTTACGGAGGGGCATGGCGATCTCCTTCGCGGGGCCGGGAGATCGGGGCAGGTCGGGGCTGTAGTGCTTTCCCGTGAGGGGTGCACCGTCTGGGAGAGGGCGCTTTCACTTGACTAGAGGTCATTTCATAACCTCTTTCGCGGAATCTTCGTCCGTCAAAGGCCTTGATTTTATCGGCCTTCTCACAGGGGTGGAAACCTCGGGAATGGGTTATGAAATGACTTCTACTAATATGGGGCCCGGGGCGGATTTTGCGCGTTTTTAAATACACCCACCCCAGCCCTCCCCCGGCGGGGGAGGGAGTTGTACGGGCAGTAGAGTCGGCAGTATTTTCCTTGACGGAAGCTACAGAGAGCCCTCTTTATGGGAGGGCACTACCTTGACGGAAGCGCTACCTCGCCCATGGAAACGCGGCACCCGGCAGGAGAGTGCTGACCCACAGGAGGGGAGATAGCTCTAGCGGACCGGAGGAATTGCGGGTAGTGCTCCCAGCGGGAGTGCTGTGCGGGCGGAGGAATTGCGCAGAAATGATCGAAAATGTGGGTTGGCTCGCGGGCGGATCGATATTTTCGGGTTATCCCCCTCAGGCCCCCTCGGCCTCGAACAGGGCGTCGGTGAAGGCCTTGGCGTCGAAGGGGAGGAGGTCGTCCGTGCCCTCGCCGACGCCTATCCAGCGGACGGGGAGGCCGCTTTCGTGGACGGCGCCGATGAGGACGCCGCCCTTGGCGGAGCCGTCGAGTTTAGTGACGACGAGGCCTGTGACGCCTAGTGCGGGGCCGAATTCACGCACCTGGGCGAGGGCGTTCTGGCCGGAGGTGGCGTCGAGGACAAGAAGGATCTCGTGCGGGGCGCCGGGGAGCTGGCGCTCGGCAACGCGGCGGACTTTGATGAGTTCGTCCATGAGGTTTTTCTTGGTGTGGAGGCGGCCGGCGGTGTCGACGAGGAGGATATCGGCCCCGCGCGCGCGGGCGGAGGCGATAGCATCGAATACCACGGCGCCGGGGTCGGCGCCCTCCTTGTGGCGGACGATGTGGCATCCGCTTCGCTCCGCCCAGACCTCGACCTGTTCGCCAGCTGCAGCGCGGAAGGTGTCGGCGGCGGCGAACATGACTTTTCGCCCCTCAGCGGCGAGGCGGGAGGCAAGTTTGCCCGCCGTTGTTGTTTTTCCGGAGCCGTTGACGCCGACGAGGAAGACGATCTCGGGTTCGCCTTCGGGCGGCCCTTCGCCCTTAGCGGGCGGAAACTGGGCCGGGTGCTCCATGAGTGAGAGCAGAATCGAGCGCACGCGCGTGCTCGGTCTCTCGCCCTCACCCTCGCCGCGACGGAGCGCCTCCATGACTGCCTCTACGGTGGTCGGGCCGATATCGGCCATATAGAGCGCCTCCTCGATGTCGTCGATAGACTCGGGATCGAGCCGAGATATGCCGGAAAGGACCACACCTAAGGTCGATGCGAGAGAAGCGCGGGTCTTGGACAGCCCCCGTCGGAGACCGCCCAGCCATCTCCGGGCGCCGCCACTTCCCGCATCTCCAATTTCGGAGGGAATATCCCCGGCCGTTTTCTTTTCGCCGAATCGAAGGACCACTCGATCCCCCTCTTTAGAGATGTTTCAAAGAAGAACCCCCGCAGCCGAATGTGCCGCGGGGGTTGGCAGTATTCTCAGCTCAATCGAAATCGCAAGGAGGGCCTAGGCGCTACCGGAATCCATCGCCGCAGCCACTTCCTCGCCTTCAGTGGCAACTTCCGCCTCGGCCACCTCTCGGCCGTCGGCGCGATTTTCGTTTTCATCAGCGCGATTCATTTTCACCGAAACAATGATGGACACGCCCTTCTCGCGCTGGGTCACGCCGTAGAGTCGGGTAGCGTAGGACATCGTCCGCTTGTTGTGGGTGATCAGAATGAACTGGCTCTTGTCTTCGAGCTCGGCGATTACGTCACGAAACCGGCCCACGTTTGCATCGTCAAGAGTAGCGTCCACCTCGTCGAGGAGACAGAAAGGGCTCGGGCGAACGGAGAAGACCGAAAAGAGCAGCGCCAGCGCCGTCAGTGCCTTCTCGCCTGCCGAGAGGAGCATGATGTTCGCCGGACGCTTGCCCGGTGGCCGCACCTCGATGTCCACCCCCGTCTCAAGAGGGTCATTCGGGTCGATGAGGTACATGCGCGCCTCCCCACCTTGGAACAGGCGTCCGAAAATATCCGCGAATTGAGTGCTCACCTGCTCGAAAGCCTCCAGGAAACGCCTTCTCGTCGTCTGGTTCAGCTTATCGATGGTTAAATGAAGGTCCTTAATGGACTTCTCTAGATCCTCCTGCTGCTCCTTGAGGAAGGAGTATTCTTGGTTGATCTCGTCGAACTCCTGGGCAGCCAGCGGATTCACAACACCCATCCGTGACAACCGCGTTCGAAGCATTTCGAGCCGGGTGGTGTGCTCATCGTAACTTGTGAGCTGCTCCTTATTTTCTTGGGCCAATGCGATTAGATCAAGGTCGAAATCGTTTCGCGCCGATTCGACCATCGAATTTCGCTGGACACGTAGGGTGGTCCGCCGCTCGGCCGCCTCGGAGAGACTTGACTGGATGCGTACAGCTTCATCCCGCATCTCCCGCAAAAGATTAGCCAGCTCTTCGTCGCGGGCACGAACATCGTCCACGACGCTGGAACGCTCCCCTTGCTCTGTCTCGAGCCCGGATTTCTCTCTCCTGAACCGATCAATTTCATCATGGCTCTGGGTGAGATTCAAATTCAGACTCTCGCGTTTTTGGCAAGAGTCCTCCTCCTCTTCCCTCCTTCGGGCCGCTCGGGAGATGTTCTGTTGAATCGTCTCCGCAACCCGGTTGAGCTCCGCCCGCAGGCCGGTGGCCTTCCCTTGTGCCTCGGACATCTGGACGCGCCTGTCGGAGACCTCCTCTTCCAGACGGGCGGCCTGCTCTCCTGCGCGAGTCTGTTCTTTCTCGATTTCCGCACTGCGGGTCTCGGCATCCCGCAAGACCGCCCCCACCCTGTCCGACTCTCTTTCCGCCTCCCGGCGGCCGACTTCGATCCGCTCCAGCTCTCCGCTCAGGTCCGAACACTGTGCGGCGAGAATATCGCAGCGCTCAACCGAAACCGATAGTTTTTCCTGGAATGAACGAAGGCCCCCTTCGACCTCGACGCGGGCCAGTTCCGCCCCGCGGACCTTCCGCTCTACCTGCACCGCCTCTTCCTGCGCTCGGCCAAGGGCCTGACAGCAGTCCATCTCTTTTTCGGTGGCCCCGGCCAGCTTCGATTCCTGCCCGGCCGCCGAGAGTTTTAGCTCCTCGCGCCGACGTTTTCTTTCGAAAACACCCGCACCCGCATCGGAGATACTACCCCCTTCCGCGGCACCGGACGGCAACACCAACTCTCCCGCCAAGGTGACCCAGGTGATACCGTCCGGCCCTGAGCGCCACGCCTCATAAGCTGCGTCTAAATCCCGGGTAATTCCCACACCGGCAAGAAGCGATTCCATGAGCGAACGGTAATCGTCCGGAAAACCGACCAAATCGATGGCCCCGCCATCGACTCCGTCAAGACGCGGAATATAGGGCAATGTCAACCTTCGAGGAATGGCAGGAATGGCTAAACCCCTTCCTTTCCGACCCGAGGAAATCAGATTTTTAATCGCGGCAATGCTGGATTCGGAGTCCGACACCACCACACCCTTGAGCTTGGCTCCCAGCGCCGCCTCGATGGCTTTTTCATAGCGAGGCTCGACTTTCAGCACTTCCGATAATACATTCCGAACCTCCACACCCGCCACGCGAAATGCATCCGCCCCGCAGAACTCATTCGAATCCCCGTTTTCGAGGCTTTCGATCACTTGAAGCGAGGACCTGGATTCGACAAGCGCCTCTTTCGATGCCGCCACCGCCGCCTCGCATTCGCGAAGCATGACTTCCAGGCGGGATTTTTCAGCGTTGGCGCCTTCCAGTTCCAATTTTGCAGAGTCCACATCAACCGACAAACCGTTGAAGCGGACAGCAACGGATTCAGTCTCCTTTTGCACTTCATTGCGAATCTGAGTGGCCTCAGATAACTCCTTGTCCAAACGCTCAATTGACTCACGGATTGCCTCGCGCCGAGATTCACCCGATGCAATTCGCTCGCGGACATTACTAAGACTCTTGGATTCGCTTGTGTGGAGCTTCCGGATATCCGCTTCGGCCGCTTCCCATTTCGACAACTCTGACCGCAGTCCATTCAATTCATCCGAGCTTTCTTCGTACTTGAGACGAGCCGAATCGGCTTCCCGGAAAAGAGAAGCTTCACGGGCCACCAACTGTTCACGCTCTTCCTCGAGTTTCCGAGATTCCTCCTCCAAGGACTGCATTTCCTCTCGCCGCCGCTCATCCTCCCCGTCGAGTTCCACCAAGCGGCTTGAAAGCATTTCCAGTCGATTCTCGAGCCTCTGGAGATAACCTTCCACCTCTACCGCCCGGCGGCGCGTCTCAGCGAGTTCCTCGGAAAACTCAGCCACTTCGATTCGGCACTTTTCCCGTTCGGCCTCTCTCGCGGAAAATGCGGCGGAGTGAACCTCGTTTTGCTCATTGATTCGGGCGTACTCCCACTCGGCTGGTTCCAGATTGGCATCAAGGCGAAGCAGATCCAGACTTGAAATACAGATTTCCAGCTCATCAATTTCATTTTGGTACTCTTTGTGAAACGTGGCCTTACGAGCCTGACGGCGAAGAGAGCGAAGGCGGGTCTCTTTCTCGCTCATCACATCGGCCACACGCAGAAGATTTACCTGCGCCAACTCCAGTTTCCGGAGAGCCTCGTTTCGCCGGCTTTTATACTTCATGATGCCAGCCGCCTCTTCGATAAACACACGGCGATCCATCGGCTTTGCGTTGACGAGTCCCTCGATACGCCCCTGCTCGATTATCGAGAAAGTATCCAGCGAGACCCCTGTATCGAGGAATAGATCGGTAATGTCCTTCAGCCGGCAAGGATTTCGATTAATGAGATATTCGCTCTCGCCCGATCGGTAAAGCCTCCGAGTGACGACGAGATCGTCGTAGTCCTTGAACTGGGGGGCTGTAACAACCCCTTTCAGATCCGAGACAGTCAAGGAAACTTCCGCCATTCCCAAGGGCTTTCGGTCTGCGCTGCCGCTGAAAATGAGGTCTTCCATTTTTTTGGCCCGGAGGTTCTTGGGCCCCTGCTCGCCCAGGACCCACCGGATAGCGTCGCTAACATTACTTTTTCCACAACCATTCGGCCCGACTATCGCCGTTAAATCCTCTCCGAATTCAATGACGGTTTTGTCCACAAAGGACTTGAACCCTAACATTTCGATACGCTTGAATTTCAAGTCATGATCCTCGACAGGCGACTGTGTATTATCAAAAAAATCAGGGCGGTAGGAGCATTCACGTTAACAGAATCCGCCCTGCGGCGCAAAGAGAAATTTAGTGGGTTGGACTCTTGCGGCTTTTTCAGGGCGGACCTTTTTTTTCCCTCACAAGAGCCGCGATGGACTCTTGGGCAGCGACCTGCTCCGCTTCTTTTTTGCTTTTGCCGAAGCCGATTCCCAGCACCTGCCCTCCGTGGCGCACCTCGACTTTGAATATCTTGTTGTGCTCAGGGCCGGATTCACTCTTTACGCGGTAGGCCGGAAGACGCTTTCCTAGCCGCTGAAGCTCCTGTTGCAACTGGCTTTTATAGTCCTCTGCCAGAACGTCCGCCAAATTGTCATCCGCTCCTTTCCAAAGCCACGATTCCACCACTTCGGCGCACTGCGCAAAGCCTGCGTCCAAATATATCGCCCCCACGACCGCTTCCAGGGCATCAGCCATGATCGAGGGCTTCTGGCGGCCGCCGGTCTTGAGCTCTCCCTTGCCAAGCCTCAGACAAGCGGCCAAGTCCATCTCGCGCGCGACTCTGGCCAAGGCGCGCCCACTGACCCTTTCTGATCGGCGACGCGTCAAAACCCCCTCATCCTCTTCTTTCGGCTCGGTCCAGAGCCGCATCGTGACAATCAACTGAAGGACGGCATCTCCCAGGAATTCAAGCCTTTCGTTATCTGCCTCGAGAGGAATGGCTTCCTGGGAAAAGGAACGGTGTGTAAGCGCCTGGAGGATGAGCCGGGGGTCCGAAAAATGATGGCCGAGCCGTTCTTCAAGCTCTCGGATCGGACGAGAGAGAATTTCTTTTTTTCTGGAAGAACGCCCTGCGCCTTTCGCCCGCCGAGGCTTAGGCGACTTCCGCTTCGGGCTTGCGGAAGAGGATCGATGCGTTCGTCCCGCCGAATCCGAAGGAGTTCGTAATGGCACAGCGGATGTCCGCCTTACGGGGCTGGTTGGGAACGTAATCCAGATCGCATTCCGGATCAGGGGTATCTTGGTTGATGGTGGGCGGTACAGTCCCGTTCTGAATAGAGAGAATCGTGAAGATCGATTCGATGCCCCCGGCCGCTCCAAGCAGATGGCCGGTCATCGATTTGGTCGAGCTAACCGGAATATTGTAAGCCTTCTCACCAAAGGTGCGCTTGATCGCTACAGTCTCGAGCTTATCGCCGCCGGGCGTGGAAGTTCCGTGAGCGTTGATGTAGTGGACATCATCGATGCTGATACCCGCGTCTTGCATGGCCATTTCCATGGACCTGGCGGCCCCTTCGCCATCGGGAGAGGGAGAGGTGATATGGTATGCATCGGCGCTTAGACCGTAACCCGACACTTCGGCGTAAATTTTAGCTCCCCTTTCGGCAGCATGCTCGTAACGCTCAAGGATCAGCACTCCGGACCCTTCACCCATCACAAACCCGTTCCGGTCGGCATCGAATGGCCTACTGGCGCGTTCGGGGTCTTCGTTCCAGGTGCTCAGGGCTTTCATTGCGCAAAATCCGCCCATGGCGAGTTCCGTGATGCAGGATTCGCCCCCCCCCGACACCATGACGTCGGCAATTCCGCGCTGGATAAATTTCATCGCATCGCCGATGGCATGGTTGCTCGACGCGCAAGCCGTCACCGTGCAGGTGTTCGGCCCTTTGAGGCCCCAACGCATGGACACCTGGCCGGCCGCCAAATTGGCCAGCAGCATCGGGATAAAAAACGGGCTCAGCCTTTTTGGCCCCTTTTCCTCAAGGATATCCTTGTGTTTCTCAATGGCCGGCAAGCCGCCCAGCCCTACTCCGATGACAGCGCCGTAGCGGGGTGCGATATCTTCTTCTGGCTTCTTCAATCCTGCATCGTCAAAAGCCATTTTTGTGGCGGCCAATACGAACTGGATGAAAGTGTCCATCTTCTTGATTTCTTTTCGCTCGATATAATCTTCCGGATTAAAGTCCTTCACCTCTCCAGAAATCTGCGAAGGCAGGCGCTCTGAGTTGAACCGGGTCACCGGACCGATTCCCGATTTCCCCGTCATCAACGCGTCCCAGTTTTCCTGAAGGCCCACTCCGAGGGGGGTGATCAAACCCATGCCGGTAACAACAACGCGAATATCCTTGGACACTTTCCACATTCTCCAGTTCAAAAATTAGCCGAGGTTAAAAAGCCCACTACTTCTCATTCGGCCTAGAAGTCATTTCATAACCCATTTCCGAGGTTTCCACCCCTGTGAGAAGGCCGATAAAATCAAGGCC
>PVBE010042452.1_pt1 | contig 67947 bp, 64 predicted proteins | sample 1631181 | NCBI WGS metagenome assembly PVBE01 (sample SAMN08397723, study PRJNA350692) | Marine metagenome, whole genome shotgun sequencing project. | isolation source: water | place: Pacific Ocean | collected 2012-04
GACGGTGGGCCCTCCAGGACTCGAACCTGGGACCGTCCGGTTATGAGCCGGTTGCTCTAACCAACTGAGCTAAGGGCCCCCGTCAAAGAACACCTGCGGTCAGCCGAGCCCCATGTGGGCCAGCTCGATGGGGCATTCGCCGCGGGCGAGCTTGGCGGCGCGCTCGTTCAGCTGGGCCTCCATCGTCTCGCGGCCGAGCATGATGACGAAGTCTTCGTTGCGGATGCCCTCGAGGGTGAACTGGGCCAGTTCGTCGAGATCCTGCACCGGCAGGTCGAAGCCCGCTTTCTTCGCGCCTTCCATGAAGGCGTCGAAGGTGGTCTCCGAACCCTCGGGCACGGGCTTCTCGCGCGAGAGCTCCTTCGGGCGGTTTCGCTTGGGGTTCCAGATGCCGGTCTTGAGCATGCCGCCAGACGGATAGAAAATAGCGGCGCGCAGCTTCGTGCCGCGGCCCACGAGCTGCGCCGCCAGGCACTCGGTCAGGATCGAAACCGCGGCCTTGCTCGAGGCGTAGACGATCTGCTGGGCCAGGGGCGAGATGCCGCCGTCGCCGGAGGAGGTGTTGAGCACGTAGCCCTCTTCGCCGGATTCGATCATCCGCGGCACGAAAGACTGGATGCCGTGCATCACGCCGTGGACGTTCACGCCGTGCACCCACTGCCAATCGCTGGGCTCGGTCTGCCAGGCGTCGAGGTTCGCGACGCTCACGCCGGCGTTGTTGCACAGGATGTGACACGCGCCGTGGGTGTCGAAGACCTGGTCGGCAAGGGATTTTACGGATGCCGGATCCGAGACGTCGCATACGATCCCCGTCACCGCGCCGCTTCCGAGTTCTTCGGCGGTGGCCTTGAGAGCCGGCTCTTCGACGTCGGCGATCACCACTTTCATGCCCTCGCCAACGAAAGCCTTGGCCAGCGCCTTGCCGATGCCGCTCGCGCCGCCCGTCACCACGGCCACCCGGTTTCGAAATTCCTTCATGGTCGGTTGCTCCCGTCGCCGCGGCGTGCGCCCGGCTCATCGAATGAGTGAGCGGCACAGCTTACCAGCGCGGGCGGCGCGGTGGGGAAATCCCTGGCACCACGCAGGGATCCGTCTATTCTTGGCCGCGCCATGGCGCATACAAGCCCCTCTCATTGTGTCGCCGTAATCGGCGGTGCGGTGGCCGGAGCGGAGATCGCCGGGGCGCTCGCCGACGGCGGCGCCGACGTGGTGGTCTTCGAGCAGAACCCGCGGCCCTACGGAAAGATCGAAGACGGCCTGCCCCGCTGGCACGTGGCGCTTCGCCGCAAGGAGTACGGCGCGATCACCCGGCACCTGTCGAAGCCGGGCGTGCACTACGTGCCGCACACCCAGGTGGGGCGCGATGTCTCGTTCGCCGAGCTGGTAAACGACTGGGGCTTTAGCGGCGTGGTGCTCGCGAACGGCGCCTGGCGCGACCGCACGCTCCCGGTCGAGGGAGCGGACGACTACATCGACAAGGGCCTCGTGTACCAGAACCCCTTCGTGATCTGGTTCAACCATATGAACGAGGCCGCTTACGACGGCCAGACCTTCGACGTGCACGACGGCACGATCGTCGTGGGCGGCGGTCTCGCGTCGATCGACGTGGCGAAGATCCTGATGCTCGAGACGACCCGGGCAAAGCTCGCGGAACGCGGCATCGAAGTGGCCATGCTCGATCTCGAGGTGAAGGGAATCCCCAAGATCCTCGAGCGCCACGAACTCGCCTTCGAGGACCTCGGGCTCGAGGGCTGCACCATCTACTACCGCCGCGACATCGAGGATATGCCGCTGGCCGAGATTCCCAAGGGTGCGGACGCGGCACGCACGAAAAAAGTCCGCGCGAGCCGCCGCAAGCTGCTCGAGAAGGCGATGGGGAAGTATCGCTTCAGCATCGAGCCGCTCTGCATGCCCGACGGGCTGATCGTCGAGGACGATCGCCTGGCCGGCCTGCGCTTCCGGCGCACCAAGATGGAAAACGGGCGCCCCGTCCCCACCGACGAGACCTTCGAACGCCGGGGGCCCCAGGTCATCAGCTCGATCGGCAGCATTCCGCTCGCGATCGAAGGGATCCCGATGAAGGGCGACCTCATCGACTTCGTCGACTGGGACCTGGGGCGGCTCGCCCAATACCCGTCCGTCTTCGCAACCGGAAACGTCGCCACGGGCAAGGGCAATATCGTCGCGTCGCGAAAGCACGCGAAAGCGCTCTCGCTGGTGCTGCTCGAGGCCTTCCTCGGGCTCGGCGAGGACCGCCACGCCGGCGAAGAGAAGCTGGCCGACGCCGCCCGGGAGGCAGCGCGGGAGCGGGCCGCCGGGATCTCGGCAGAGATCCAGCGCCAGCCGGCCATCGACGCCGCGACTCTCGAAGCGCTCCGCCGGCGAGTGGCCGGCCGCCAACAGGAGGTCGGCTACACCGGAGACTTCGGCAGCTGGATCGAAAAGGTGACCCCGCCGGACCTCGAGTGAGTTCCCCGGCCGACCGGCCGGCTGTCGCTACTCGACGAAGTTCTTGAGCAGCCGGCTGCGGCTCGGGTGGCGCAGCTTGCGCAGCGCCTTGGCCTCGATCTGGCGGATGCGCTCGCGGGTCACGTCGAAGTCCTGGCCCACCTCTTCGAGTGTGTGGTTCCCGCTCTTGCCGATGCCGAAGCGCATCTTCAGCACCTGCTCCTCCCGGGGAGAGAGCGTCGAAAGCACCCGCCGCGTATTTTCGGCCAGGTTGTTGTCGAGCGTCGCCTCCTGGGGATTCAGGGCGTTCTTGTCCTCGATGAAGTCGCCGAGCGCCGAGTTCTCCTCCTCGCCCACGGGCGCTTCGAGGCTGATCGGCTCCTTCGCGATCTTGAGCACCATGCGGACCTTCTCGATGGGGTAGTCCATCTTCTCGGCCAGCTCCTCGGAACGCGGCTCGCGGCCGAGCACCTGCACCAGGTGACGCGTGGCGCGCACGAGCTTGTTGATCGTCTCGATCATATGCACCGGAATCCGGATCGTGCGCGCCTGGTCCGCAATGGCCCGGGTGATGGCCTGCCGGATCCACCAGGTGGCGTACGTCGAAAACTTGTAGCCCCGCTGGTATTCGAACTTGTCGACGGCCTTCATCAGACCGATGTTGCCCTCCTGGATCAGGTCCAGGAACTGGAGACCGCGGTTCGCGTACTTCTTGGCGATCGAAACCACAAGCCGCAGGTTCGCCTCGACCAACTCGCTCTTCGCACGCTGCGCGCGATCCGTGGCTTCGAGCAGACGCGCCCGTGCCGCCTTCAGTTCGACACAGCTCATGCGGCAGCCGGCTTCGAAGCGCGCCATCTCCCTGCGAACCGCGGTGAGCCGCTCCTCGGCCAACGCCACCCGCTCGGCGCTCCCGCCGAGTCGCTCCAGGGCCTCCTGGCCCTTCCTGCTGCGGCGTCTCGAACGCATGGCCAGCTCGCTGAACTCGCCGGGCTTCACGCCGAAGCCGCGAACGGCCTGGCGCTCCCGGGACGCGAAGACACGGGCCTCGCCGCTGAGTTCCTCGAAGTTCTCGATCAGCTCCCGGAAACGGGCCTTCGCGAAGCGGGTCTCGCGCAACCCGTCGAGCATCTCGGAGTAGAGGCCATCGACTTCCGACCGCAGCCGCTCTCGCGTTTCCTCGCTGGTGCGGCGATTCGCGATCGAAGCCTGCTTCTTCGATACCTCGGCGTAGATGCGCCGCGCCTTCGAGACCTTCTGGAAGAAGTCTCTTCGGCGCTCTTCGGGCGTGTACGCCGCCTCCGGATCGTCCAGGCCATCCAGGACGCTCTTGAGCCTGATCTCGTTCTTCTTGAGCGCTTCGGAAATCGCGATCAACTGCAGCACACCCCACGCCGAACCCACGGCGGCCCGCTGGCAGTCGTGAACGCCGGCTTCGATGCGCTTGGCGATCTCGACCTCGCCCTCCCGCGTCAGCAGCGAGACCTGGCCCATCTCGCGCAGATAGACACGGACGGGATCGTTGGTGGAACCCTCGAGGTCGGCACGCGAAACCGATGGCTTGCGCAACGGACGCCGCAGCGGCGGACCCGCCTTGACGTCGTCGACGGCAGCCGCCGGCTTGACGAGCTTGGCCTGAGACTTCTTTCGACGTGCGGAGGAGTTCGCGGAAATTCCGGGGGGAGCCATGGGGGGGGGGTTCCTCTCGAACTGGGGTTTTCAATCTCGGTCCGGCAGGCCGCAGGCCCTACCGAGTCAGTGCGTCCTCTCTGGTGGCACGCGGGCCGCCTCGTGCTTCGCGCGGAGGATCTCGAGGCTGTCGGCGTCGCCGCGCCGCAACCTCTCGGTAAGTTCGTCCTGCTGCTCGCGGCCCCGTCGATCGGCGAACCAGCGGTTCGTATCGTCCACGGTCCGCACCGCAACCGACTCCTCGGGCGGGTGGTCGTCGGCGGCCAGTGCGTAGAGCAGCGAACGGGCCTCTTCCGAGAGACCCTCCGAGACCTCTTCGATATCGACGCGCCGTTCGCGCGCCGCCGCGTCGACGAGGCGCCGGATCAGGTCGACTACCGGGTGCCCCGCCTGCTCCAAGAGCGGATCCCGCTCGACTTTCGGCCCCAGGTGGGGATGTTCGAAGAGGCTGTGCGCGAGTTGCTTGAGCTTGCGCACCTCGCTGGGCTCGAAGCGGGGCGCCACCGCAACGGCCTCGGTAGCGTCTTCTCCCCGGGCTTCCGCCCTCACGGCCGCACGCACGTCGTCGGCATTCGCACCGACCGAGAGGGCGAGCCGGTCCTCCCAGGCCCCGCGCTCGACCGGCGACGAGAGCCGCACGAGCAAGGGAGTGATCGCCGCCACCGCGTCGGCCTTTTCCGCGGGAGATCCGCACCCGCGCGCCACGGCGCGCCGGATCGCAACTTCGATGGCGTCGGGCGCTTCGTCGACCAGCGCGGTGAGCGCCTCGGCACCCTCGCGCGCCAGGAAATCGTCGGGATCCTCTCCCTCGGGCAATACCGCGGCGTGAACCCGCAATCCGGAGGGCAACAAGACCTCGAGGGCTCGCTCCATGGCCTTCTGGCCGGCCTCGTCGCCGTCGAAGAGCAGCACCACCTTCTTGGTGCGCCGGCGCAGTTCGCGCGCATGCTCCTCGGTCAGTGCCGTGCCGCAGGTGGCTACGGCGCCGTCGGTACCCGCGCGGTGCAGCGCCACCAGATCGAAATAACCCTCGACCACGACCACGCGCCCCTCGCGGCGCATGGGCTCGAGGGCGGCGGGGAACCCGAAGAAACTGCGTCGCTTCTGGAAGATCGGGCTCTCGGGGCTGTTCAGATACTTGGGCTCCTGCTCCGCAGAAATCACCCGGCCGCCGAACCCCACCACCCGGCCCCGCACGTCGCGGATCGGGAACGTGACTCTTCCGCGCAACATGTCGTAGTGGCCGCCGGAGCGGCCCGCCTTGAGCAACCCGGCGCGCTCACCGACGCTGGCCGGAATATTCTTCGCTTCGAGCCCGGTGACCACGGTGTCCCAGCGGTCCGGGGCGTAGCCAATCTCGAAGCGGGTGATCGCGGCGGCGTCGATGCCGCGGCTCGCGAGGTAGCGCGCCCCGGGATTGCCCTCGGCACGCAGCGCCGCGCGGTAACACTCGTGTGCGACGGCATTGGCCTCGAATAGACGCCGCGTCTCACCGCCCTCGCCCCGCGCCTCCGGAACCTCGATCCCGTTCTCGGCCGCGAGCTGACGCACGGCCTCGGGGAAGGTCAGGTTCTCGACGCGCATCAGGAAGCCGAAGGCGTTGCCACCCTCGCCACAACCGAAGCATTTGAAGGTCCCCCGGTCGGGGGTCACGACGAACGAAGGGGTCTTCTCGTCGTGAAAGGGACACAGACCCTTGTGATTGCGGCCGGAGTGTTTGAGGCTGACGTGTCGCCCGATCAAGTCCACAAGATCCACGCGGTCGCGGACCAATTCGATGATCTCGTCAGGGATGCGTCCCAACCGCGTGCCCCTTCGCCCTGCTCGCTCTACCGCGTCATCCGTCTCTGCTTCTTGAGCGCGCGTTTGCGGGCTGCTGCCGCCTTCTTCTTCTTGCGCACGCTCGGCTTGTCGTAGTACTCGCGACGCTTCAGCTCACTGAGGATGCCGGCTTTTTCACACTGCTTCTTGAAGCGCTTCATCGCGATTTCGAAGGGCTCGTTGTCGCGAATCTTGATGACGGCCATCCGTGCTCCTGGAGGCGCTCACACCGAGCGCTAAAACCCGGTCTCAATCCCGGTGCGAACGATTTTGGGAACAGCTCCCCGTGACGCGCTCAGTGAACGTTCGTGCGTCTCACGACCAAAAAACCCTTTACACACAACCGCTTACAGAACTTTTTCGCCGCGAAACGATACGTTAGCGCAGTCCCCTGGGGAATCAACAAGCGTGCGAAACCCATCATATGGGGGGGCGAACCGGCACCCCCAACGCCAGCAGGCGCCGCTTGACCTCGAGCACCGTGGTCTCGTGAAAGTGGAAGATCGAGGCGGCCAGGGCCGCCTGGCAATGCCCGCCGTCCGGGGCGTCCGAGAGCGCCGCCGCCAGATCCTCGGCACTGCCGCCGCCGCCCGAAGCGACCACCGGGACAGCGACCGCGTCTGCAACGGCCCGCAGCAGATCGAGGTCGTAGCCGCTCTTCGTGCCGTCGCGATCCATGCTAGTGAGAAGGATCTCGCCGGCGCCCGCGTTCGCCACGTGGCGCGCCCAGGCCACTGCGTCGACTCCGGTGGGCTGACGACCGCCGTGCGTGCAGATCTCCCACCGCGACTCGCCGGGCACGACCGGAGCCACTGCCGCCGCGGCGACGCGCGCATCCTGCGCCCGGGCACTCGGAACGAGCACTTCGCCTTCGATGCGCCGAGCGTCCAGGGCAACCACCAGGTTCGCGCTCCCAATCTTGACTGCAGCCTCACCCACCAGATCCGGGTCCTTCACCGCGGCGGTCATGATCGACACCTTGTCCGCACCGGCGTTGAGCAGATCCCGGACGTCCTGAAGCGTGCGCACGCCGCCCCCCACCGTGAGCGGCATGAAGACGGATTCGGCCGTACGCGCCACCACGTCGAATAGGGTGCGCCGCTCCTCGTGGCTGGCCGTGATGTCGAGGAAGGTGATCTCGTCCGCCTGTTGCGCGTCGTACTCTTGCGCGACCTCGACCGGGTCACCGGCGTCCACGTGGTCCACGTACTGCACGCCCTTCACCACCCGCCCCCGGTCGACGTCGAGGCACGGAATGATCCGCTTCAGCAGCATGCGACCCGCTCCAGCACCGACCCGAGTTCCACGGCCCCGGTGTAGAGCGCGCGGCCGACGATCGCACCGGTGATGCCCCGGTCGCGCAAAGCCGCCGCGCGCACCAGGTCGTCCTCCGATGCCACGCCGCCCGACACGATCACCGGGATCGAGACCGCGTCGGCCAGCTCCGCCGTGGCGTCGAGGTTGGGACCCGAAAGCATGCCGTCGCGCGCGATGTCCGTGTAGACGATCGCCGCAACTCCGGCCGCCTCGAAGCGGGGTGCCAATTCGACGGCGCGCGTCTCGCTCGTTTCGAGCCAGCCCTCGACGGCGACGTGCCCCTCCTTGGCGTCGATCCCAACCACGATGCGGCCCGGATGGCGTTGCGAAGCCGTCCGCACGAGTTCGGGGTCGCGCAGGGCGACGGTGCCGAGGATCACCCGGTCGAGTCCCCAAGCAAGCGCCTCCTCCACCGCATCCAGGCTCCGGACACCGCCGCCGAGTTGAACGGGCACCCCCGCGGCGCGAGCCAGGATGCCGCGCACCGCCTCGCCGTTGATCGGACGACCCGCCTTCGCCCCATCGAGATCCACGACGTGCAGGCGCGCGATCGGATGCCGCGCGAAGTCCCCGGCCACCGCAGCCGGGTCCTCGCCGTAGATCGTGGCTTCTTCGTAGCGACCCTGGGACAGACGCACACAACGCCCCCCGAGCAGGTCGATGGCCGGGATGACTTCGAAGGGCGCCGGCGGTTTCACTGCGCGGCGCGCCACTGGCCTTCCATGAGAGACGCGGCGGACTGACCCAGCGCCCAGCGCGCAAGCTCCGCCGCGGTCAAAAAACGCGTACCCCCGCCCGGGTACTTGCGCGCGGTGAGCGGGTCGGCCAAGAGCGTGCGTTGCGTGTGGTCGAAGCGCGCACTCCAGAGCCGGCGGGGTACCGGTGCCTGGTACAAGGTCATCTCGTAGGCAACGCTCGCGGGCCGGTTGGTGCCGTAAGCCTCCCCCTTGCGTTCCCGCCAGCGCAGCACTTCGCCCATCACCACCGAGGTGGCTCCGAACCGGCTCGCCGCCAGCTCTGCGGCCGCCGGGGGATCGCGGCGCGCCACGGGACGTTGCTCGCTAAGGAAAGCCGTGGCCAGGTCGCTCGGAGAAATGACGCGCGCCCCGTTGGCGGCGAGCGCCTCGGCCATGAAGTTTGCGAGCAGCTCCGCCACCTCGTCGGCTGTCATCCCGGCATCGGAACCGACCGCAACGAGCCCCGGCCGGGTGGCGAAGGGCATCACGGCAATCACACGGGTCGAGCCCCCCGCCGAAGACACGGTCCGTTGCTTCACCACCGGCGGATTCATGTACGGACATCCCACCAGCAGCAGAAGCGAAAGGAGCGAAGCGCTGCGGATCAGTCGCACGAGCCGACCCACGTCACGAAGCGATTCAGCAGGCGCCGGCCCGAGTTCTGGCTCTTTTCCGGGTGGAACTGCACGGCGAAGACATTGTCGCGGGCCACGGCGGCGGCGAACTCCCCGCCGTAACCGGTGTGGCCGACAGTGTCGTCGTCCCGCGCCGGCACGGCCCGGTAGCCGTGCACGAAGTAGAAGATGTCGCGCTCGGGCAACCCCTCGAGCACCGGGTGACACCCCGTAAAGTGCACCTCGTTCCATCCCATGTGCGGCACGCGCAGCAACCCGCCCGCAGCGTCGCGTTCCGGGAAACGCTCGACGCGACCCCGCAACAGGCCCAGACCTGCGGTGGGACCGTGCTCGTCGCCCTCTTCGAAGAGCAGCTGCAGCCCGACGCAAAGCCCCAGGTAGGGCGTGCCGGCGGCGACCGTCTCGCGGACCGCCCCGTCCAATCCTTTGGCCCGCAGGCCCGCCATGGCGTCGGCGAACGCGCCCGCACCCGGCAATACCACGGCGTCGGCCCGGCGCAGCTCGGACGGTTCACGCGTCACGCGCGCTCGGGCACCGGAGCGTTCGAGCGCCTTGACGACACTTCGCAGATTGCCGGCGCCATAGTCGACGACCGCCACATCCGGGCCCACGGTCATGGAGCCGATGTTAGCGCCGGGGCTCCTAGAGCGCGCCCTTGACGGTGGGAAGCCCTTTCACGCGCGGATCCCGCTCGACGGCGACACGCAGCGCCCGCGCGGTGCCCTTGAAGACGGCCTCCACCACGTGGTGCGGGCTGCGGCCGTATTGGAGCTCGACGTGGAGGTCGAGTCCGGCATTCTGCGAGAACGCGTAGAGGAAATCCTCGGTCAGTGCAGCGTCGAATGCTCCGATCCGGTCGTTGTCGAGCGATAGCCGGTAGACCAGGTACGGCCGGTTCGAGACGTCGACCGACACCTCGACCTTCGCCTCGGACATGGGCAGCACCTGCGTTCCGTAGCGGCGAATACCCTCCGCTTCCCCCAGTGCTTCCCGCACCGCCTGGCCCAGGGCGATGCCCACATCCTCGACCGTGTGGTGGGTGTCGACCGAGAGATCGCCCTTGGCCGTGATGCGCAGGTCGAAGAGGCCGTGCTTGGCGAAGGATTCGAGCATGTGGTCGAAGAAGTCGATCCCGGTGGAAATCTCGTAGGTGCCCAACCCGTCGAGCTCGAGTTCAACGCACACGTCCGTCTCGCGCGTCTTGCGCTCGACGTGTGCCTTCCGGATCTTTTCACCCTTGCTCAAATCTCGACCTCCGCCTCGGCGCGTGCGGCCTCGCGTTCGCGCCGCGCCTTCCGGATCTTCTGCAGCCGAAGTTCCACGGACTTCGCGTGGCCGGGAAACCCCTCGAGTTCTGCCAGGCGTATCACGTCGGCGCCAAGCTCGCGCAGCTTGGGCGCCTCGACACGGACCACGCTCATCCGCTTCAAGAAGTCCTCCACTCCGAGTGGCGAAAAGAAGCGCGCCGTCCCGCCCGTCGGAAGCACGTGGTTCGGCCCGGCCAGGTAATCCCCGACAGCGACCGGTGAATAGTGCCCGAGAAAGACGGCTCCCGCATTCCTCACGTCCTTGAGCAGCGTGTCCGGTGAATCCACTGCCAGCACCAGGTGCTCGGGGGCGTGGCGGTTGGCCAACGCCACACATTCATCGAGGTCCTTGCACACGATGATGGCACTGCGTCCGGAGAAGGCCTTGCGGACGATCTTACTCCGCTCGAATCCCTTGAGCTGCTTGGCGAGCTGATCCTGGACCCTCGTCGCCATGCCCTTCAGGGGAGTCAAGAGGATGGCACTCGCCATCTCGTCGTGCTCTGCCTGGGAGATCAGATCGGAGGCCACCCATGCCGGCGTGGCCGACTTGTCCGCGATGACCACGACCTCGCTCGGTCCGGCTTCGCTGTCGATCCCAACATCGCCGAAGACGAGCCGCTTGGCCGTCGCAACCCAGACATTGCCCGGCCCCACGATCTTGTCGACGTGCGGCACGCTCTCGGTTCCGTAGGCGAACGCGGCGATCGCGTGAGCACCGCCCATCTTGAAGACCCGGTGGACGCCGGCAACCCGCGCCGCCATCAGCACTTCCGGCGCAATCTCGCCGTTGGGTCCAGCGGGTGTCGCCATGAAGATCTCCGGAACCTCGACACACGACGCCGGCACGACGTTCATGATCACAGTCGACGGATACAGGGCCTTTCCGCCCGGCACGTAGACCCCCACCCGTTCGAGCGGCCGTACCCGGTAACCGTAGTTACCGCCTCCCTCCTCGCGCATCTCCCAGCTCGAGGGGATCCTGCGCCGGTGGAATTCGCGCACCCGCGTCGCGGCCTTGCCGAGTGCCGCGCGGTCCGCCGGATCTACCCGCTCGACCGCCTCGTCCCACTCCTCGTGCGTCACCTCGATGGAGTCGATCTCGGCACCATCGAATTTTCGGATGAATGCGAAGAGCTGCTCGTCTCCGCCCTCGCGCAATCCCTCGATGATCTTGCGGGTGTTCTTCTCCACATCGCCGGTCTCTTCTCGGCGACGATTGACCAGTCGCCGGAACGCGGCTTCGAAACCGGCGGCTCCGCTCTGGAGCACCGGGAGAACCCCTTTCGCGCTGGTTCGTGCAGCCATATTCAACCCTCGCGATGAATTGCGGCGCCGAGCCCGCGCAGCTTGTCCTCGATGCGCTCGTAGCCGCGGTCGATGTGATAGACGCGATGGACGACCGTGTCACCCTCGGAGGCCAGCGCCGCCACGATGAGACCCGCCGAAGCCCGAAGATCGGTCGCCATCACCTGGGCCCCGGCCAGCCGGGGAACACCGCGCACGTGGGCCGCCCGCCCCGACAGGGAGATATCGGCACCCATGCGCAGAAGTTCGGGAACGTGCATGAACCGGTTCTCGAAGACGCGCTCGGTGATGACCGAGGAGCCCTCCGCCGTGGCCACCAGGGCCATGAGCTGAGCCTGCATATCCGTCGGGTACCCGGGGAAGGGCGCCGTCACCACCTGAACGCCCCGAAGGCGCCCGGGTGCCCGCGCCCGAACGCGGTGGGGTTGCGCCTCGATCTCGGCCCCGGTCTCCGCAAGCTTGTCGAGTGTCGACTCCAGCGAAGCGGTGTCGATACCGGTGATCTCGATGTCGCCGCCCGTGACCAGTGCTGCACACAGGAGCGTTCCGGCCTCGATGCGATCGCCCGACACTTCGTGCTCGACGCCGCGGAGCGATTCCACGCCGGTGATGACGATGCGATCGCCGCCGGCGCCGCGCACGCCGGCGCCCATGCGGTTCAGGACGGTGGCGAGTTCGAGCACCTCGGGCTCGCGGGCGGCATTTTCGAGCACGCTCTCGCCGGGTGCGAGAGCCGCAGCCATCATCACGTTCTGTGTCCCGTTGACCGTATTGAGATCGAAACTCACGCGCGAGCCGCTCAGACCAGCGGTCGTCGCCTCGACGCAACCGTGGTCCAGGCGCACCTTGGCGCCCAGGGCGCGCAGCCCCTTCAGGTGCTGGTCGATCGGACGCACGCCGATCGCACAGCCGCCCGGCTCCGAGACACGCGCCGTGCCGAAGCGCGCCAGCAGCGGGCCCAGAACCATGAACGAGGCGCGCATCTTGCGGACCAGGTCGTAGGGCGCCTCGGGATTCGAGACCGGTGCTCCGTCGATGACGAGGCTGTGCGCGCCGACCCACTCCGCCCGGGCGCCGAGCGCGCGCAACAGCTCGAGCATGGCGTGTACATCGCGCAGTCGCGGCACGTTCGAGAGCCGCGTCTCGCCCTCGGCGAGCAGCGCAGCGGCCATGAGCGCGAGCGACGAGTTCTTCGAGCCCGAGATGGCGACCTCGCCAGTCAGGCGCTCGCCGCCCCGGACCACGATCCGATCCATCAGCCGCCCCCCCTTGCGGCCACGACCCGGTCGCGACCGGCCAGGTCCCGCCGCTTCGTGACGCTATGAAACCCTGCCTCGCGGCACCACCCCGCCACACGGTCCGCCTGAGGGGGAGCGCACTCCACGGCAAGGCCACCGCCCGCCTCGAGATGCTCGCGAGCGGCCCGCACCAGCGGCTCGAGCAGCGCGAGCCCGTCCGCACCTCCGAAGAGGGCCGCAGCCGGCTCGTGGGCCAGTTCGGGGGGCAGCGAACCGCGCTGGGACTCCGCCACGTAGGGCGGATTCGACACGATCAGGTCGAAACGCTCGCTCTGCACGGGGGCAAAGAGATCGCCCGGGAGGAAGCGGATGCGTTCGGCCACGCCCAGCCCTTCGGCGTTGCCGAGCGCCACGGCCAGCGCAGCCGGCGAGATGTCGGTGGCCGTGATGCGCAGCCGGGGCCGCTCGCTCGCCAGTGCCAGCGCCAGCGCTCCGCTCCCGGTGCCGATCTCGAGCACCCGGGCGGGAGCTTCCGGATCCGGCAACAATTCGAGCGCTGCCGCCACGAGCGTCTCGCTTTCCGGCCGCGGGGAAAGCACGGCGGGTGTGATCCGTATCGGAAGCGACCAGAACTCCCGCACTCCGGTGATCTGGGCGATCGGAACGCGTTCGGATCCGCGCCTTCGCACCAGCTCTCGGTAGGCCGCTCGTTCGGCCTCGTTCACCGGCTTGTCGAAGTCGAGGTAGAGCCGCAGGCGATCGACGCTGAGCACGTGCGCGAGCAGACATTCGGCATCGAGCCTCGCGGTTTCGATGCCTTTTGAAGCAAAGTAGTCGGCCGTCCACCTCAAAAGCTCCAGCACGGTCCAGACCTTCTCGCTGTGCTCTTCGCGGGCCCGCCGCGTCGCGCCGGCTCCGGTGGTTTCCGTGGGTGTGCTCACGCTCCCAGCGCTTCTTTCTCCGCCTCGGCCGCCATGTGGATGTGGATGGCGTCGAGCAACTCGTCGAGTTCACCCTGGACGATGGCGTCGAGGCGGTGGAGCGTCACGTTGGCCCGGTGATCGGTAACACGCGACTGCGGGAAGTTGTAGGTGCGAATCTTCTCGCTGCGCTCGCCGCTTCCGACCTGGCCGCGCCGAGCGTCGGCGCGCTCGGCGGCCTGCTTCTCCTGCTCGTGCTCGAGCAGGCGCGAGCGCAGGATCTTCAAGGCCCGCGCCTTGTTCTTGTGCTGGCTCTTTTCGTCCTGGCACTGCACCACCAGCCCGCTCGGCTCGTGAGTGAGGCGCACCGCGGAATCCGTCGTGTTGACGCTCTGGCCCCCCGGACCCGATGAGCGGAAGACGTCGATCCGAAGGTCCTTCGGCTCGATGTGGACGTCGACCTCCTCCGCTTCGGGAAGCACCGCCACCGTCGCCGTCGAGGTGTGGATTCGGCCCTGAGACTCAGTGGCGGGAACGCGCTGCACCCGGTGCACACCGCGCTCCCACTTGAGGCGGCTGAAGACCCGGCCACCACTCACACTGACGATCACCTCTTTCACCCCGCCGCCGCCGGTGTCGGATACCGACAGGGAGTCCACCTTCCAGCCCTGCTTCTCTGCGTAACGGGAGTACATGCGCAGGAGGTCCGCTGCAAATAGAGCCGCCTCGTCACCGCCGGTTCCCGCACGGATTTCCAGCACCACGTTCTTTTCGTCGTTGGGGTCGCGCGGAACCAGCAGCAGCCGCAGCTCCTGCTCGAGTTCGACCTTGCGCTGCTCGAGCGCCGTCAGTTCGCCGCGCGCGAGTTCCTTCATCTCGGGGTCCGGGTCGTCCAGCATGGCCCGTGCTTCGTCCAGACCCGCGCGCGTGCTGCGGTAGCGCGCGCCGGCCTCGACCACCGAACGCGTCGAGGCCAGCTCCTGTCCGAGCTCGGCGAAGACGCGGCGGTCCTTCGCAACACCCGGATCGGCGAGCTTGTTCTCAAGCTCCGCGAGACGGGCCTCGAATACCCCGATCTTGTCCAACAGATCCGGCATGACGGCTCGCGGTCCGAGCCGAGGTCAGGAGTTCATCGACTCGAGGAACTCGGCGTTGCTGTCGGTCACCTTGATCTTCCCGAGGAGAAACTCCATCGAGTCCACGGGCGAGAGCGGCTGGAGCACTTTCCGCAGGATGTACATGCGGTGGAGCGCCGCCTCCGGGAGCAGCAGCTCCTCGCGCCGGGTGGCCGAACGGTTGATGTCGATCGCCGGATAGGTGCGTCGGTCGGCGAGCTTGCGGTCGAGCACGAGTTCGCTGTTTCCCGTGCCCTTGAACTCCTCGAAGATCACCTCGTCCATCCGCGAACCGGTGTCGATCAGCGCGGTGCCGACGATGGTGAGGCTCCCGCCCTCCTCGACGTTGCGAGCCGCACCGAAGAAACGCTTCGGTTTCTGGAGCGCGTTCGAGTCCACGCCCCCCGAGAGGATCTTTCCCGAGTGCGGCACCACCGTATTGTGGGCGCGCGCCAGGCGGGTGATGGAATCGAGCAGGATCACCACGTCGAGCTTGTGCTCGACCAGACGCTTGGCCTTCTCGATCACCATATCGGCGACCTGAACGTGACGTGTGGCGGGCTCGTCGAAGGTCGAGGAGATCACTTCGGCCTTCACGTTCCGCTGCATGTCGGTTACTTCTTCGGGCCGCTCGTCGATGAGCAGCACGATCAGCACCGCGTCCGGGTGATTCTCGGCGATGGCGTTGGCCATGTCCTTCAAGATCATGGTCTTGCCGGCCTTCGGGGGCGACGTGATGAGTGCCCGCTGGCCCATTCCGACAGGTGCGATCAGATCGATGACCCGGGTCGTCATGCCGCCGCTCTTGGACTCCAGGTTGAACTTTTCCATGGGGTAGAGCGGCGTGAGGTTGTCGAAGAGGATCTTGTGCCGCGCGGCCTCGGGCGGCTCGTGGTTGATCGAGTTGACCTTGAGGAGTGCGAAGTAGCGCTCGCCCTCCTTCGGCGGGCGGATCTGCCCCTTTACGCTGTCGCCGGTGCGCAAGCTGAAGCGGCGGATCTGCGATGGCGACACGTAGACGTCGTCCGGTCCCGCCAGGTAGTTCTGGTCCGGCGCGCGCAGGAAACCGAAGCCGTCGGGCAGCGTCTCGAGCACTCCCTCCGCGTAGATCTTGCCCTGGTTCGCGGTCTGGGCCTTCAGGATCTGGAAGATCAGATCCTGCTTGCGCAAGCCAGCGGCATTTTCCACCTCGAGCGACTCCGCGAGTTCGGCCAGCTCGGGAATGGCTTTCCCCTTGATCTCCGACACGTACATCCGATCGCCTTCGTCGGTATCGTCGTCGATCATGTCTTCGTCACGGAAGTCGTCGTCCGGCAGATCCGAGGCCCAGGCGCCGCGCGAGTCACGCCCTCCGTTGCCACCCCGGCGGCCGCGACCGCGACCACGGCCGCGACGCCCCTGGCCACCCTGGGACGAAGAGGAGTCGCTCACGCGTTGGCTGCTCACGGAATGGGCCTCTTTCGTGTGGTCTACGGGTGTATCAGTCCGTTCTCAGAGGAATCGTGCATCAATGGGGTCGCCGGACGGCGATCGGGGTGTGGAAGCCAGCTGCAACTATAAGATTCGGATCTTTCGGTCCGAAAGTTGAAAGAAATCTGGGGATTGGGTCCGAAAAGATACCGACCTCAACGTACGGGGCGGCCCGTGAAGTGTCAACCCTGGCTGCTCGTCGGTCCGGAGGCCGTCACGTGGTGGAGCAACCGCCCCGCCCGGGCGCCGTCTCGCCGGTGGCTGTGGAAACGCTCGGGATCACAGCGGGTGCATACGGCGGCTGCGCCGCCCACCGCCGCAGCCGGGAGTCCCGCATCGAATAGGGCGGCGCGTACCAGGCCACCGAGGTCGAGCAGAGCGTGGCCCGGGCGCGCGGGGCGTGCGGCAGCGCGCGCCGCCGAGCCATGGCAACGCTCCAGGGCCTCCAACACCGGCTCGTCCACCTCGTAGCAACACGGGCCGATGTGCGGGCCGATGGCCGCCACGAGTTCCGCGGGGCCAGCGCCGGAAACACGCACCAGTACCTCGACGGCGGCCTTCACGACCCCGGCCGCAAGCCCGCGCCAGCCCGCGTGCACCGCAGACACCGCGGTCCCGACGGGCGCAGCGAGCAGCACGGGAACGCAGTCAGCCGTCACCACCGCGACCGCGAGCCCCGGCAGCGCGGAAACGATCCCGTCCGCATCGGGAGGCTGCGCCGCATTGCGGCAGGCCGTGGCCTCGACCACCGCGGCACCGTGGACCTGGTGGGGGCGCACGTATACGTCCGGGGCCGGCGCGTCGCGCGTTCCAAAGCCGTGACGCACGCCAGCCAGTACCGGATCGGTGAGATGCCCACTCACGTGGCCTCCCGCCGCTCGAGCGCCGCGAGCAGCTCCGCAATGTCGCCCGCGAGTTCTGCCTCGAAGACCAGGCGCTCCCGGGTGGTCGGGTGCAAAAACCCCAGCTTCACCGCGTGCAACGCGGGTCTCGTCAGACTTCGCTCGGCTTCGTCTCGCGGCCTCGGTGTCTTGGAACCGCGTCCGTAGACCGGATCGCCGACGATGGGGAGGCCGGCGGAGGCCAGGTGAACGCGGATCTGGTGGGTGCGACCCGTCTCCGGAAGCACCGAGAGCCAGGTGCGCTCGGCGGTGCGGAAGCGGCGCAGCGCGCACCAGGCCGTATGCGCCTCGCGACTGCCGGTGCCGTGCACGGACATGCGTTTGCGGTCCCGGCGATGCCGTCCGATTGCGCGATCGACCCGGCCGGAGTCCGCCGCCGGAAGACCGCGGACCAGCGCGCGGTACTCGCGCTCGATCGTATGCGCGTGGAACTGCTCCGCCAGGGCGTGGTGGGCTGCGTCGCGCTTTGCGACCACCATCACCCCGGACGTTCCGCGGTCGAGACGATGCACGATACCGGGCCGCAACACGCCGCCCACTCCCGCGAGATCCCCGCAGTGGTGGAGCAGCGCGTTCACGAGGGTGCCACCGGGATGGCCGGGGGCCGGGTGCACCACGAGCCCAGCGGGCTTGTCGATCACGACGACGTCCGCGTCCTCGTGGAGGACTCGCAGCGGAATGTCTTCGGGTGTCAGCGGCGATGCCAGGGGTTCGGGCGGCGTGGCCTCGATCACGTCACCTTCGCGCACGCGCTGACTGCCGCGGCCGGGGGCGCCGTTGATCAGGACCCGCGAAGCATCGATCCAGCGCCGTACCTGCGAACGGGTGACATCCGCCAGCCCGGCCACGACCAGGTCCAGGCGCTCCCCCGCATCATCTTCGAAAACGATCCAGCGCTGCCGCTCCACGGCCAGGCGCAACCTCCCTGTGTTCGAGAGACGGGCCTCAACCGCGTCGTCCGATGCCCTTGCGTTCCGGCAGGGCCCCATCGAAACGCTCCAGGTAGCTCGCCGCCACCCCGGGCGGGTCCAGTCCCACGGCAGAAGCGTACGCCATGAGAAAGCCCCGCACGTAGACGCGGGCCGGAAGGTCGGGAAAGCGTTCTTCCTCGAGGAAGCGAAGGTAGGTCGGGTTCACCTTCGTCACACTCGCCACGTCGTCGATCTCGAGGCCGCGGCGCAGGCGCGAGCGGCGCAGGCGCGCTCCGTCGTACTGGTCGGACTCCTCGTCGAAGGCCTCGACCGGCTCGATCTCCGCCGGCGCTGCAGTCGGATTCGATTCCGGGATCTCTTCCGGCTCCGGCTCCAAGGGTTTCACCGCATCGAGTCCGGCATCGTACGCCCGCCGGGAGTCCGTGTCGGAAAGCACCCGGTAGGCCGTCTCGATCCGCTCCCGCATGGCTGCAGCGTCGCCCGGCTCGAATACCGAGTGGCCGGCCATCGATTCATCGGCGTAGGTAGCCATGGAAAGCTGGTAGGCACGCGCAACGTCCTCGAGCGAACAGCTGCGAGAAATCTCCAGTACCTCGTAATGGTCGAGATCGGCCAGAGGTTTCATCTGGCCTCTCCCGTGCCGGGGGAAAGTTCTGCGAGCTTGCGGGCAACCCGCCCCAGGTAGAGGGCCGTATCCGAGCGAGGTGCCATGTCGACCAGCGGGCGTCGGCTCCGAACCGAGCGGCGCACGCGGTCGTCGTAGCTCACGTAGCCCAGGTACTCCGCCTCGACCCCGTAGTAGCGCCTGCAGACGCTCTTCACCGAAAAACCGAGCTTCACGTCGTCGGCATTCCTGACCCCGTTGATCAGGATCCGCGGGCGGAAGGCCCGCATGGTCTCGACGAAGCGCCCCCCCTGGACCGGATCCAAGCTCTCGATCTCGCGGAGCAGGTCGAGCGGTGTGCGAATGCCGCGCTCGTTGCGCTCATCCATCGCGCAGGTCACGAGGTCCCTCGCGGCGTGGGACGCCATGGCGAGCCGCAGGCGCCGGTAGAAAGCCGCGCGCAGAAACCCGTAGGCGTTCTCGACCGACGTGGGCTCCGGGGAGATCACGATCAGGCCATCGTCGCCCACCATGAAGTAGTCCATCACGGCGGAATGGGTGCCCGCTCCCAGGTCGAGCAACACGATGTCCATGGGCAGCCGGCGCAGTTCCCTGATGAGCTGGAGCCGGCGGCCATGCGTGGGTTGCGGGGTTGCGAGATTGCTGCGGGTCGCCGCGATGATCCACAGGTTCGGAATCGGCGAGTCGAGGAGCAGCTTTCCCAGGTCCTCTTCCCGCTGGGCCACGTAGTCGGCCAGACTCACCTGGGGCTGGACCACACCGACGCACGTGTGCAGGTTCGGCCCTTCGAGATCCGCGTCGACCGCAACCACACGGTGGCCGAGGCGGGCCAGAGCAACGGCCAGGTTCGCAACGATGAACGTCTTGCCGACGCCCCCCTTGCCGCCCCCGACGGGAATCATGCGCGGCCCGTCACCCGCCGACGACAAAAGACCCCCGGCGCGGCGCTGAACCCGCGTGCGTTCCCCTCCATTCGTGCTCACCGGCATCTCACCCCCGAGATCGATCAATGGCACTCTTTGCTCGCGCGCCTCCATCAACGATGCTGAGGAAGGGCTGCCACTCTTCGTACCGGATGGTCGCGCTGGCGAGATTCACCAACGGTGTCCACCGCGGCCGTTCCGGCTTCCGCTTCAGCAGGACCCTCGCCTGGTGCGGCGTGCGTCCGCCCTTGCGCCGATTGCAGTCTACGCAGCTGGCTACCACGTTCTCCCAGGTCGTTCTACCGCCGAGAGAGCGCGGAATCACATGGTCCAGATTGAGCTGGGAACGCGGGGGGCGCGCGCTGCAATACTGACAGGTGAACTTGTCACGCGTGAAGATGTTGACCCGGCTGTACCGGATATGACGCTTCGGGATGCGATCGTAGTAGCGAAGCAGGATCACTCGCGGCACGCGGATCGAGCCGCTGGGGGTGCCGATGACCTCCTCCCCTCGAGACGGACACAGCCGGCGCCACGCGTCGAAGTCGAAGGTCTCGTACTCCCCGGCAACCGCCTGAGCGATGTCCTGGTAGATGAGCGAGAAGGCCCGTCGTGCCGAGGTGACGTGGATCGGCATATAGGAGCGATTCAGGACCAATACGTTCGAGTCGAGCATTGCAGTCGCCGTATCCTAAGAGATGGACCCCAACGCTTCAACGCACCGCAGGCCCCAGTGCGAAGACAACCGCTCGTTCGACAGCCGCATCTTCTCCGTCGAGCAGGGTCCGCACGTCCAACAGCACGCAGCTGTCGCGAATCCGTGCCACCACCGGCACGGGCGCCTCGCGGAGTCGGGCCGCCAAACGCTCAGCTCCACCGGGCGCCTCCAATACGACGGCCCAACTCGGAAGTTCGAGACCCGGCACCGAGCCGCCACCGACAGCGCCGCGCTCGGGCTGAGCCCCTACCCGCACCCCATCTCCAACGCATTTCTCCAGGCGTTCCGCCAGACGGCGGGCGTGCGCCTCGAGCCGCTCCGGCGGCTCTCGCAACTGGCGCAGTACGGGGATCTCGCCTTCGGCGTCCCCGGAGAGGTAGGCATCGAGGGTTCGATCCAGGGCGGCCAACGAGAGCTTGTCCAGGCGCAGCGCCCGGGCCAGCGGATTCCGGCGCATGGCCCGAATGAGGTCCGCCCGGCCCAGGACGATGCCGGCCTGGGGACCGCCGAGCAGCTTGTCACCGGAGAAGCAGACCAGGTCGGCGCCCTGCCGCAGCCGCGCCGGCACAAAAGTCTCTGCCGGAAGCCCGGGCAGTTCCACGAAGGTGCCGCTGCCGAGATCCTCGAGCAGGGGCAGTCCTCGGGCCCGCGCCAGCGAAGCGAGATCTGGGAGCCCCACCTCGGCCACGAAGCCCCGCAACTCGAAGTTGCTGCGGTGGACCTTGAGCACCAGGGCCGTCTCGGGCCCCACCGCGCGCTCGTAGTCGGACGCATGGGTGCGATTCGTGGCACCCACCTCGACCAGGCTGACGCCCGCTCGCTCCATGATCTCGGGTACCCGAAACGACCCCCCGATCTCGACCAGTTCACCCCGCGAGACCAACACCTCGCGTCCCAGGGCCAGCGTGTTGAGCGCGAGCACGACGGCGGCGGCGTTGTTGTTCACCACCAGCGCTGCCTCGGCGCCACCGAGCCGCGCCAGCTTGCCCGCAATCGCAGCCTGCCGGTCTCCGCGCTCACCGCTGTCGAGGTCGAGTTCCAGGTCGGCGTAGGCGGCCCCCGCCGTCGCCGCTGCCGCTGCGGCCTCGGGGGCGAGCGGGGCCCGCCCCAGGTTGGTGTGCAGTACCACACCGGTCGCATTCACCACCGGGCGCGGGTGAGGTGCCGCGAGGGCCGCCGCCCGCAAGCGGGTGCGGCCCACCAGATCCCCGGTTTCAGTGCGATCTCCGGCAACAAATTTGCGAATGCGTTCTCGTTCTTCTGCGATCACGGCCTGTGCCGCCGCCACGAGGGCCCAGGACGGCGCGGCTCCCGCAGCCGCGCGGGCCAACTGCTCCACGGACGGAAGGCCCCTGCGGGGATCGGACTTGACCTGATGGTGTCTTTCCATACCCTCTCAATAGATTTTAGATGCGAACCGACAGATGAGTCCTCTCGGTAGGTGGCCACGGGGAAGGCGCTGGCTCCCCGAGCAGGGATGATATCTGAGACCGGAGCGAGGTCGATCGACCCGCTCGACGGGCGGCGGGAGCTCGGAGCGGGGCGATGCCCTCCGGTCGCTGGAACGCACGGCAATCGAGAGTTCTTGTGCAAGGAAACGATTTTATCAGTCTTTTCGGGGCATTAGAGAGAGTCCCCGTCTTTCCGGAGGCCATTTGCGGCCCTCCGGGTGCGAGCTAGGCCCGCCGCCACCCGCGCTACGCGGGTGAATCTCAACTCGATCGCGTCCCCGAAACGGCTCGCCAACACTGGAGGCGGGTACCGTGACGGATTCCCGCGGCGGGAAAACCGCTGCAAACAACGAACTTCTGGTGAACGCCAGCGCCGGGGAAATCCGGGTGGCGATCCTCGAGCAGGGGCAGTTCACCGAACTCTACATCGAGCGGGAAAGCGATCGGAGCGTCACCGGAACGGTGGTGCTCGGTCGTGTCAGCCGCGTTCTCCCGGGTATGCAGGCCGCCTTCGTGGAGATCGGCCTGGAAAAGGCGGCCTTTCTCTACGTCGGCGACTACCTGGACGAGAACGGCGGCGGCGAGGCTGAGGAGCCGCGGGGGCGCCGACGCGGGCGCAACGGCCGCCAGCCGCCAAAGATCGAGACACTGCTCAAGGCAGGGCAGGAGATCGTGGTCCAAGTGGCCAAGGACCCGATCGGCACCAAGGGCGCGCGGATCACCTCGCACATCTCGATCGCAGGCCGTCATCTGGTGCTCACCCCGTGGTCACAACGCGTAGGCGTCTCGCGCCGGATCGATTCCGACCGCGAGCGACGGCGCCTGCGCGACGCGGTGAGCCGCTGCCGGCCCAAGGACCTGGGCTTCATCATCCGCACCGCCGGCCAGGGCACCAGCAATGCCGACCTCGAGTCGGACGTCCGCTATCTCACGCAGGTATGGGATGACGTGCAGATCCGCAAGGGCCAGGTGCGGGCACCGGCTCCACTCTACACCGAGCTTTCCCTGGCCCTGCGCGTGATCCGCGACTTCGCCAACGCGCAGACGAAGCGGATCGTCGTGGATGACCCGGAGAGCTTCAAGGCGATGCAGGACTTCCTCTCGCGTTTCGTCGCCGACCCGAAGCCCGTACTCGAACGCTACGACGGCGACGCGCCGATCTTCGACCACTTCGGCATCGAGTTGCAGATCGACTCCAACCTGGGGCGCAAGGTCTGGCTCAAGTCCGGGGGCTACCTGATCATCGACCAGAGCGAAGCCCTCACCGCGATCGACGTGAACACGGGCCGCTACGTCGGCCGAGCCAATCTCGAGGAAACAGTCCTCAAAACCAACCTCGAAGCCGTGACGGAGGTCGTTCACCAGCTCCGCTTCCGGAACATCGGCGGGCTGATCATCATCGACCTGATCGACATGGAGACCGCGGACAATCGGGACAAGGTCTACCGCGCGCTCCGAGAAGCCCTGCGCTCCGACAAGTCGAAGACGAACATCCTGAAGATCTCTGAACTCGGGCTCGTCGAGATGACGCGCAAGCGCACACGCGAAAACCTGGTGCAGCAATTGTGCGAGCCGTGCAGCTACTGCGAGGGCCGTGGCTACGTGCTCTCCGCGGAGAGCGTGGCGTACAAGGTGCTGCGCGAGGTGCGCAAGGATCTCCGCCGCTTCTGCGGCCGGCGAATCGCCGTGACCGTCCACCCCCAGGTCGCGGAGATACTGCTCGGCCCGGCCCGGAAAGCCGTAGCCTCCCTCGGAGACGCACTCGGCCGCGAGATCGAGGTGCGTGCCCGACCGGGACAACACCAGGAGCAATTCGAGCTGACCGCACTCGACACGGGACCGCCCGTAGCCCTCGAGTTTCCGTGGCTCCAAGACTGGAGGAAGCCCGAGCCGGCAGCCAAGACCGCTGACGAACCGGCAGCCAAGACTGCTGACGAGCCGGCAGCCAAGACTGCTGACGAGCCGGCAGCCAAGACCCCCGACAAGCCGGCAGCCAAGACCCCCGACAAGCCGGCAGCGGGGCCGCTACCGCTGGAAAACGCGCTGCCGCCGCCGCCAAGCAGCGAGCGGGATCCTCTCGAGCCGCCCTCCGAGGCCTTCCCGGGGGCACTCGTCCCGGCTCGCGGCTCGGATCTGGAGCTGCTTGACGGGGGAGCGGAAAAGCCGATACTTCCGCCCCCCGCAAAGCCCGAGGAAGCGTGATGTACGCCGTGATCCGGTCCGGTGGAAAGCAGGCCCGCGTCGCTCCCGGAGACCTCCTGCGCGTCGAAAAGCTCGACGGTGCCGTCGGCGACAGCATCGAACTCGCCGAGGTTCTGCTGGTGGCGGGCGACCAGGAGCCACGCGTCGGCACCCCGCTGGTGGACGGTGCGCGGGTCCGGGGCACCATCACCGCCCAGGGCCGCGGCGATAAGATCATCGTATTCAAGATGAAGCGTCGCAAGGGCTACCGGCGCAAGGCGGGCCACCGTCAGGCGTACACCGAAGTGCGGATCGACGCGATCGAGGGCTGAGCCATGGCACACAAAAAAGGGCAGGGAAGCTCCCGAAACGGACGCGACAGTCAGGGCCAGCGCCGCGGAGTCAAGGTCTTCTCCGGCCAGCCGGTGCGCGCGGGCACGATCCTGGTTCGTCAGGTCGGGACGAGGATCCATCCCGGCACGAATGTGGGTGTCGGAAAAGACTTCACGCTATTCGCTCTTTGCGCTGGTCGGGTCGAGTACGGAAGCTCACGCGGCCGCAAGGTCGCTAGCATCCGGCCCGACTGACTTTCTGCACCGACCGATTCGAGCTTCCCGCTCGGGAAGGCGTGCTGACCGCGACGAGCTGCACGAGCTTCTAGAGCGCGGCCTCGAGGCACGCGAACCCAGGCGACCCTGCGGCGTGCAGGGCGACTGAAGGCTTCATGAGCGAACAGCAGTTCGTGGACGAGGCGAAGATCTCCGTAACCTCCGGCCGGGGCGGGGAGGGGTGCGTGAGCCTGCGACGCGAAAAGTTCGTGCCCCGCGGTGGACCCGACGGCGGCGACGGCGGCCGCGGAGGGGACGTGGTGCTCGTCGCGGACCGGAACCTGGCGACGCTCCTCGACCCGAGGCTGCGGCGACGCTACCGGGCCGAGTCGGGCCGGGCCGGTGCCAACCGCAACAAGACCGGGCGCGACGGCGCCGCTCTCGAGGTCCGAGTTCCCGTCGGCACACTGGTGCGCGACTGCAGCCGGCCGGAGCCCCCGCTCGCCGACCTCCTGCACGATGCAGAGCGCGTCGTAGTGGCCCGGGGCGGACGCGGGGGACGTGGCAACTCCCAGTTCAAGACACCCTCGCGCCAGACACCCGACTTCGCCGAGCCCGGCGGAGACGGCGAGGCACGGGAACTCTCCCTCTCGCTCAAGCTACTCGCCGACGTGGGTCTCGTCGGTCTCCCAAACGCCGGCAAGTCCAGCCTGTTGCGGCGGGTTTCCGCAGCGCGGCCCCGCGTCGCGGGCTACCCCTTCACCACCCGGGTTCCCTGTCTCGGCGTCGCCGAGGTCGGCGACAGCCGTTTCGTCGTAGCGGACGTGCCGGGGCTGATCCCAGGTGCGAGCAAGGGCATGGGACTGGGCGACCAGTTCCTGCGCCACGTAGAACGCACCCAGGTGCTGATCCACGTACTCGATGCAGGTGCGGCGCTCTTCGAGGGACGCGATCTCCTCGAAGACTGGGCGATGATCCGGGGAGAACTCGAAGCCTACGCAACCACATTGGTATCGCGTGCGGAACTCGTAGCGATCAACAAGCTCGACCTGGTGAACGACCCAACGGCGTTCGACGCCGCGGAAGAAGCCCTGTCACGCCGCGGTCGCGAGGTCTTCCGAGTATCTGCCGCCACAGGTGAAGGCGTCGACGCGCTATTGCATGCCGCCGCGCGCCACCTCGACCCACCAGCCGACAAGGCCCCTCAATGAGCACCCAGAAGACCGAACGGCCCGAGTGCTCCGAAGCGCGACGCATCGTCGTAAAAGTGGGAAGCGGCGTGCTCACCCGAGACGGCGCGGTGAACTCGCGCATCTTCTCGGAGATCGCTCGCCAAGTCTCGGCGCTGCGGGACCAGGAACGCGAAGTGATCGTCGTCTCTTCAGGCGCCATCGCAATCGGCGCCCGCGACCTCGGCTGGGACACACCCGGGCACTCCATCCCCGAAAAACAGGCGGCGGCGGCCGTCGGACAGATCGGCCTCATCGACCTCTACCGGAAGCGCTTCGCCAAGCACGGTCACGTCGTGGCACAGGTGCTCGTCACCCGCGCGGGACTCGAAGACCGCGAGCGATTCCTGAACGCCCGCCACACGCTCCACAAACTACTCGAACTCGGGGTGGTGCCGATCGTGAACGAAAACGACACCGTCGCCACCGACGAGATCCGCTTTGGTGACAACGACAGGCTTTCAGCGACCATCCTGAACCTGGCAGCGGCGGACCTGCTCGTCATCCTCACCGACGTAGACGGGCTCTTCAGAACGCCGCCCCGCCATGACACCCCGAGGCCCGCGCTCATCGACGTGGTGGACGAGATCACCGCTGACGTGGAACACGCGGCCCAGGGCTCGCCGCACTCCTTCGGGCGCGGCGGGATGACAACGAAACTCGAAGCAGCGCGCATCGCGGCGCACGGCGGTGCAGCAACCGTACTCTGCAACGGCCGCACGAAGAATGCGCTGTTGCGCGTCGCCGCGGGGGAACCCCTCGGAACGCTCTTCCGTGCCGGAAACCGGCTGACGAGCCGTAAGCACTGGCTCGCGTTCACGACCCGCACCCGGGGAACTCTCGTCGTCGACGAAGGCGCGGTGTCTGCGCTGGTCTCGCACGGCAAGAGCCTGCTCGGGGCCGGAGTCACCGAAGTGCTCGGGAACTTCGGCATCGGCGATCCGGTCGCGTGCGAGGCGCCCGACGGGCGCTCCATCGCCCGAGGACTCGTGGCGTATTCCTCCGACGAGATCCGGCGCATCACCGGGATTTCGGCACACAAGATCCCCCAGGTGCTAGGATATTCAAACGGCGACGCGGTGATTCACCGCGACGACCTCGTGCTGCTTCGCGAACCCCCCGAGTGAGCCGCGAGCAATGAGTCTTCGGGAAACGATCCACCAGATCGCGACACGGGCCCGCAACGCCGGTGAGAGGCTGTCGGAACTCTCGACCCGCGAGAAAGACGCCTGGCTCCTGCGTGCCGTCGAGCGGCTCGATGCGGCGCGCGACCGCGTGCGCGCCGAGAATCGCCGCGACCTCGACGCCGCCACCGAGAAGGGCGTCGCCGAACCGCTGGTGCGCCGGCTCGAGCTATCCGATGGCAAGTGGAACGACATGCTGGCCGGGCTGCGCGACGTCGCTGCCCTGCCCGATCCCGTCGGACGGGTCGAAGACTTGCGCGTGCGCCCCAACGGACTGCGCGTGGGCCGCATGCGCATCCCCCTCGGCGCAATCGGGATCATCTACGAATCGCGCCCGAATGTCACCGTCGATGCGGCTGCGCTATGCGTGAAGGCGGGCAACTCGGTGATCTTGCGCGGCGGTTCGGAAGCCATCCACTCGAATCTCGCCCTGGCTTTCGAACTCCGGGCGGCGGCGGCGGACGTCGGCATTCCCGAGGACGCTGTCCAGGTCGTCGAGACAACCGATCGCGCGGCAATCGAGCACCTGCTGAGGGAGTCGGAGAACATCGATCTCATCATCCCGCGCGGTGGGCCCGGCCTGATCCGGATGGTGACCGAAAACTCCCACATCCCGGTGATCAAGCACGACGCAGGTGTATGTCACGTCTACATCGACGCTTCGGCAGATCCCGAGATGGCCAAGCGCATCGCCATCGACTCGAAGCTGAGGCAAATGGCTGTCTGCAACGGGCTCGAAACACTTCTCGTGCATCGAAACGCAGCGCAGTCGGTGATGCCCGGCGTTCTGAAGCTGCTGCACGAGGAAGGCGTGGAGTTGCGGGGCGACGAGACCGTGACCCGGCTCTTCGGCAACGTGGTGCCGGCAAGCGAGGCGGACTGGACCGAGGAGTACCTGGGGCCGGTTCTCGCCGTGAGAGTGGTAGACGATCTCGACGCCGCCGTGGCCCACATACGACGCTACGGCTCCGACCACACCGAGGTGATCGTCACCGAGAGCTACAGCAACGCCCAGGAATTTCTGCGCCGGGTGAATTCGGCGACAGTCGGCGTCAATTGCTCCACTGCATTTTCCGACGGCTACCGCCTCGGACTGGGTGCCGAGATCGGCATCTCGACCTCCAAGCTTCACGCCTTCGGTCCCATGGGTCTCGAGGAGCTCACGACGCGCAAGTTCGTGCTCTACGGCGAGGGCCAGCTCCGCGAATGACCCGCAGCCTCACGGGAGTGTTCGGGGGGACTTTCAACCCGATCCACCTGGGGCATCTGCGTGCGGCGCAAGAGGTGACCGAACAACTCGAACTCGATCGAGTGCTCTTCGTCCCGAGCGCGCAGCCGCCACACAAAGACGGAACGTGCGGCGATCCCATCGCTCCGGCCGCACTGCGGCTCGCCTGGGTGCGCGCCGCGGCGGCCGACAACCCGCACTTTGCAGTTGACGCGCTGGAGATCGAGAGGGGCGGCACCTCGTACACGGTGGAAACATTGCGCGCACTCACCGAAGAACTCGCGCCCAACGAGCCCGTATTCGTGATCGGTTGCGATGCGTTCGCCGAGATGGGGACCTGGCGGGAGCCGGAGGCCCTCTTCGCGCTGACGCACTTCGCCGTGATGACACGTCCACCGGTGGCCGACGGGCGCCTGCGCGACTGGCTTCCAAAGTGCGTCAGCGACGCCGTCGAAATGGCGCCCGACGGGCGGTCGGGACGCCACCGCGAAACCGGAAAATGGCTGCGCAGCCTCGAGATCCTCGCCCTCGACGTCTCGTCCTCCGGAATCCGGCGGCGTCTTCGCAGCGGGCTTTCCGTGCGCTACTTCGTCCCGGAGACGGTGCGCGACGCCGTCGAGAAATGCGGGGTGTACACGAGCACATGAGCGACCTCTCGAGCCTCGAGAAGGCCAGAATCGCTGCGGCGGCTGCGCTGGAACGCAGGGCGGTCGACCCTCTGGCGATCGACGTGCACGCGCTCGTCTCCTTCGCCGACGTGTTCGTGATCCTGACGGGGCATTCCGACCGGCAGGTCCGGGCCATCGCGGAGGCCGTCTCCGAAGCATTCTCGCTGCGGGGCGAAAAGCCGCTCGGGGTCGAGGGGCTCGAACAGGGCCGCTGGGTACTGATGGACCTCTCCGACGTGATCGTACACGTCTTCCAGGAAGAGGTTCGCAACCAGTACGACCTGGAGCGGCTGTGGAGCGATGCCCCGCGACTCGACCTGGGGCTACCTCCGCCCGATGCGCGCCGGCACTCGGCGCACTGAGTCTGCTTCTCGCCCCCCCTCCGGTCCCTCGGAGAGACATTGCGCGCCTGGCACTCGATGCTCGACCTGGTGCTGCCGCCGGTATGTGCCGGCTGCGGAGACCCCGTTTCGCGCGAAACGGTACTGTGCCCCGCTTGCGACGCGCGGCTGCCGCGGCTCGAAATCGACTGCGCGGCACCGGCACCCCTGGCCGGCTGCACTGCGGCGGTCGCCTACCGGGGCGTCGCCGAGGAGTGGGTCCGGCGCTTCAAACACCCGGCGGCCGGCATCGCGGCCCTCGACGTCTGCGCCCTCGCGGTTGCGCGCGCGCTGATCCTCGAAGCGGCGGCCGGCGCACCCGGACGCGGGCCAGATCTCGTCGTCCCGGTGCCCCCGCACCGCCGGTCCCTCTACGCGCGCGGCTTCCACGCCGCCGGGCTGCTCGCCAGAACGGTGGCACGCGCGCGGCGGGTGCCGTGCCGGCCGCGGGCGCTCGTCGCGCGACGCGAGACACCCTCCCAGACGGGGCTCCACCGGGCCGACCGCCGACGCAACATTCGCGGCGCCTTCGCAGCTCATTCCCCGCTGCCGCCGCGGATCTGGGTCGTCGACGACGTGATCACCACAGGGAGCACGCTTGCCGAAGCGGCCCACCAACTCCACCGCGCCGGTGCGCGCGAGGTGATCGGCGTGTGCGTCGCGGCGACTCCGGCGCCCCGGGACTGCGCGGCTTCTAGCCCTCGACGCTCTGCGCAATCACCTGACACAGGCGCGTGGCGTCAACGGGTTTCTTGAAGACGACGCCTTCCAGACCCTCGATGCGGCTGCGCTTGATCACGTGATCCCGGTCGTAGTGGAAGGCGGTCATCATCAGCACCGGGAGCTTCGGGTTCAACGCGTGAATGGCTTGAAAGAGCTCGTAGCCGTCCATCTTCGGCATCACCACGTCGGTCAGCACCACGTCGAAGTCGCCCACCTCGACCCGACGCAGCGCCGCCTCCCCGTCGCTCGCCGTCTCGACCGAGCAGCCCTCGGCCTCCAGGATCTCCTTCAGGGTGCGCAGGATGCCGAGGTCGTCGTCCACGACCAGGACGCGGCAACCGCGCAGGCGGGGATCGCCGACCGGCGTCCAACGCTTGCGCAGGTCTATCATCCGGGCCGGACCCACGTACTCGACCGTGCTGTAGTCGTCGTGCCGCACCATCTGGCTCAGCCGCTCGACAATCTCGGATATGCGCCCGATCTCGCGGCGAATCGCATCGATCCGTTCGCTCTCTACAGACGTGTCCGCCTCTCCGGCCAGCCGCAGGACGTCCCGCTCGAGCAGTTCCACCTGGTTGAGAACCACGCCGAGCGGGTTGTTGATCTCGTGGGAAATACCCATCGCGACCTCACCGAGCGTCGCGAGCTGGTCCTTGTGAAGGATCTCCCGCAGGTCCTTCGCAAAGCCGATGGTGCCGTCTTGGACACCCTTGTCGTCGCGCAGCAGAGTGCCCGAGATTGCGACGGGAATCTCATCACCGCGCTTCGAGCGGAAGGTCGTCTGGAAAGTCTCGACGATGTCGGGTCCACCGTGACCCGGCCCCGCCATTGCCGCCTTCACGCGACGCGCCTCGTCCACGCTTGGGTACAAGTCGCCCGCGAACATGCCCAGCATCTCGTCCGGCTCGTAGCCGAGGAGATGCATCGCACCCTCGTTCGTGTACGTGACGCGTCCCTTCTGGCTCGTCGCGACGACCACGTCGGTGGAGCGCGCGATGAGCTGTTCGAGTCTTTCCCGGCTGAGCACCATAAGAAAAACGTACGCCCGCGCGGTGAGTGGGGCAACAGGGTAACGCGCCGCCGCTTCGCGTCCTCCCCCGGTCGAGAAATGCGATCAGCCGATCCCCTGCTCCGCCAGCCACCGCTCGGCGTCGATAGCTGCCATGCATCCGGTGCCGGCGGCGGTCACCGCCTGCCGGTAGGTCGGATCCGTGGCGTCACCGCAGGCGAAGACACCCTCGACGCTGGTGCGAGAGGTGCCGGGCTCGACCTTCAGGTAACCGACTTCGTCCAATGCAAGTTGCCGTTTCACGAGCCCGGTGTTCGGCTCGTGTCCGATGGCGACGAAGAGGGCCTCCACCGGAAAATCGCGTGTCTCATCGGTCTTTACGTCGCGCAAGCGGACGCCGGTGACGAACTCGTCGCCGAGCACCTCGTCCACGACTGTATTCCAGACGAATTCGATCTTCTCGTGGCTCCTCGCACGCTCCTGCATGATCCGCGAAGCACGCAGCTCGTCGCGGCGATGGATCACGGTCACCTTCGTCGCGAAGCGCGCCAGGAAAAGCGCCTCCTCCAGCGCCGTGTCCCCGCCGCCGACCACCGCCATGGGCTTGCCGCGAAACAGAGCGCCGTCGCAGGTGGCACACGCCGAGACTCCCCGGTTCAGGAGACGCTTTTCGGACTCGAGTCCGAGCCAGCGGGCGGATGCACCGGTGGCGAAGATGAGCGCATCCGCGGTCCAGGTCTTGGACGCGGTCTTCACCCGGAAGGGACGCTGTGAGGTGTCGACCTCCATTGCGTCTTCCAACACGACCGTGGTCCCGAAACGCTCCGCCTGCTTCTGGAAGAGCTCCATCAGGTCCGGACCCGTCACACCCTCCGGGAAGCCCGGGTAGTTCTCGACGTCCGTCGTCAGCATGAGCTGTCCGCCAAACTGAATCCCTGCGATTACCACCGGCTCGAGCTCGGCGCGCGCCGCGTAGAGCGCCGCGGTGTAGCCGGCCGGACCGCTGCCGACGATCGCAATCCGCCGGTGCTCCGTCTCTCCTCGCTCGCGGTCCAGCCCGAGCAGCCGATCCAACTCGCCCGCATTCTCGAGTGCCTGAAGCTCGTCGAAGCCCCCCACGTGGTGGTCGCCGATGAAAATCTGGGGGACCGTGCGCTGGCCGCCGCTTCGCTCGACCATCTCGCCGGCTTTCGCCAGATCGGCCTCCACGTCGATCTCCGTCCACTCCTGGCCTTTTGCCAACAACAATGCCTTGGCGCGATCGCAATGAGGGCACCAGGACTTCGAATAGATGACGATGGCGGACATGGCTCAGACCTCGACAAAGGACGAAGACACGGTCGCGGGGGCCAAAAGGTACCCGCTGGATGCCGCGCCCACCACGCGGTGTCAGAGAGGTTCAGTGATCGGGATGTCCTCCCAGAGAAGCTGGAGGAAGGTCCCGATGAAGAACGAGAAGAAGGCCATCACGAAGACTGCCGCCGGAAACGCATAGACGGACTCGAAGCCGATGACCCGCGGAAGCTCACCCACGAACGGCGGCAGCAACTCGGCGAGCACCGCGACCGGCACCGTCTCGGCCCCGGGGCTCCAGTTGCGCGAGGCCATATAGCCGCCCGTCAATCCGGTGATCAACAGACCGCTTCCAAACGCCTGCAACAACCCCAGCAGGAATAGCTCCCGTGCCCGCGCGAAGGCGAGATCCGAGGCACCGAGACGGCGCTGCACCTCCGTGTACAGGTAGAGGAGCGTCACGAGTCCGAGCAGCGCGGAGACCAGCGCAAGAATGGGAAACGGACGGTTCACGAAGCCCCAGATCTCGTCGATGAAGAAGATCGGCAGGTAGCCGACGATGATTCCCGCCGCGATGCGCGGCACGAGGGAATGGAAGAAAGACAGGTCCCGCCGCCAGCAGAAACGAACCAGAAGGAACCAGAAGACGGCGAAGCCTACCAGGAGCAGTTCGCCGGCGCAGAGCAAGTCGAAGAAAAGCGGCGCGTGCTGGTAACCAATGGCTGCGGCACAGAACGGGGCTGCGAGGCCCGCCAATGCGAGGGCGTAGTTGCGGGCGCTATGCCGCGACAGGACGCGATGCGGGACGACCCGGCCCCGGGCGAGGGCTTCGGCGTGGTGGATCATCGCGGAGGCGTGGCGAACGTCGTACTGGCGCAGAAACCATCGCGCGAGCTTGTCGATCACCCGACGGCAGTCGCGATGGCCCGCGCGGCGCAGGAAAGGCGAGAGATCCTCGGTCCGGTGCAGCACCCTCCCGGGGGAGTCCACCACAGCGCGCAGCACTTCCACCTCGCGGTCCTCGAACGGCGAGTCCTCTACTTCGAAGGCCTGATTGTCCTCATCGAGGCAGGCGTCCTCGAGCCAGCGATAGAAGGCCCGCTCGGTGAGGCGCACCAGCGCGCGGTTCACCGCGTCGCTATCGCCTCCTTCGAGGGTGTGGAACAAACCCGAGACCGACAGGTCGTCGGCCGGTTCGACCGGGTCCACCTCACCCCGCATGACGCGCTCGACGTAGTGGGAATCGACACGGCGACGCAGGAGCGCCTGGAGGCTCTCGAAGACGAGCTTGCGCAGGTGGAGACCCGCCATCCGGATGCCCGGTCCGTCCTCGTGATCCCGGTTTCCCAGGAAGCGCGCGACGACCTGAGCCAGCAACGCCACGTCCTCGTTCACGCGCTCCATCGCTTCTTCTGGCAATTCATCCGCAAGCCGCGCGAGGAGTCGCTCGAGATAGCGCGGCAGCGCCAGCACGAGGCGCGATACCAGCAGATCGCTGTCGCGCCGGTTGGCACGGGGCGCCAGCAATTGCGGCTTGCGCGCCAGATCGTCGAGCTGGAGGTAGAGCTCGGCCGGGTCGTGTCGATCCGCGCGGAAGGAGAACGTCTCGGGGAACAAGCGTTCGAAGCCCTGGCCCACGTCCCGTTCGAAACGCACCTCCCGGGCGTGGAAGGCATAGGTGAAGCGGAACGTCAGCTGGGGGCGTTCGAGACGCAGCTCCAGCCGCTCGAGACCCGTCCCCTTCGGCATCCTTTCAGAGGACCGGACGCCCCGGGTTTTCACCCGACTCGTAGTAGTCCTCGACCGCGCGGGCCAGGGCGCGCACCCTTTCGGGCACACGGTCCGGAAGCGGCCAGCGGCTCAGCGCCACGCGCAAACGGTCCTGGAGGACCTGCGCATCGGGGTAGTTCTCGCGTGTGAGCGCGTCGTCGACATCCAGCCAATTGTCGATCGCCGTGAGCGTTTGCCCGAGGCGCTCTTCGAGCTCTCCGACGCCCGGGGAATCCACGTACAACCCGGCCAGCTCATCTCCGAGGCTCTTCAGATCCTGCCTCGCTTCGCCGAGCACTGGCCTCAAATCGTCGGCGGCGTCAACGACCTGTGCAACCACCTGCTCGAAACGGCGCCGCAGCGGCTCGTGGGATATCTCCCGCAGCAGCACTACGCGGCCGAAATTATCACCCGACGGTTCCGCCAGGTTGTGAAGCGCCACACGCAGGCGATAGCTGCGGTCGGCAACAGTGACGTCCACTTCTTCGAAAGAAGTCGCTTCATCGACGGCCAGTCTCTCGATGGTTTCACCGATCCCACCGAGACCGTGGGCCGAAAGTACCGCGCTCAGCGGTTTGCCCCTGGGATCCCCCTCCAGCGCCAGGTAGTCCCGGGCCGGACGACTCGCCGCCCGGATCACCCCGTCGCCATCGACCGCCAGCGCACCCGTGTCGAGCTGGTCCATCATCGCCTCGAGAAAGACGGTCGCACGCTTCAGGTCGACCAGCAGGCGATCGTTGTCGACGCTCAGCTCGTAATGGTTGACGGCCTGCTTCATCACCTGCTTGAGCTGGTCCGGCTCCCAGGGCTTGGTGATGTAGGCATAGACGTGACCGTGATTGATCGCCTCGATGATCGCCTCCACGTCGGCAAAGCCCGTCAGGATCATGCACACCGTCGCCGGATAGCGCTGCCACACCTCCTTCAGGAAATCGACCCCACTCATATTGGGCATGCGCTGGTCGGTCAGCACCACGGCGAATGGTGCGTGCTCGTCGAGAAGCTCGAGCGCCCGGCGGGCGTCCGACGAGGTATGGATCTCGTAGTCATCCTCGAAGGTGAAGGTCATCGTCTCGAGGATGGCTTCCTCGTCATCGACGACCAGAATACGGGGGCGGGGGCTCCCCATCACCAACCGAGATGGCTGCCGGACTTCCTCTGAACCGAGTCCTTCGCCTCGCGCGCATCGATCTGACCGCGGACGCGCTTGCGGTCGGCCTCGAGTCGCTGCATGAGCCGCTGGCTACCGGGTTCGGCCCACGGCCGCTGCTCGATCGAATCCCGCATCTTGCGGAACTTGCGGTAGCCCCAGAGTTCGTGCTTGAACTCGTCCTCGATGAATTTGACCATGATCGCGTCATCGAGGAATCCGAGTCCCGGGATGTGGTCCGGGATCAAGTCATCGGGGTTCGAGAAGTAGGCCAACCCGGCGAGCACCTCGTCCCGCACGCGCTTGGGCGCCGCGTATTCCTCATCCTGGATCAGGTCCACGAGGTCGGTCAGGACCTCGATCGCATCGATCACGAAAGAGGGGGTCTTCTTTGCGGAACGCACCTGCTTCACGATGCCCCGGGCGTCGCGAATGATGATGTCCGCGTCCAGATCCTTCGCACCGCGCCTGGCCTTGCGGTACAAGGCGCGGAAGTAGTTCGCATCGGACTCGTCCAGGGTGAAGCTGACCTTGAACTTTGACATTGCGTCTCCTCGAGGGGGCTTGTGACTGTATCAGTACCGTGCGTACTCGATCAAGCGAGGCACCGAGCACTGCCACTCGCGCTCCCAGCGATCCAGGACAACACGGCCCGGACTGGCCCCGATCTCGAGCTGCTCGAAGACCGGGTCGACGAAGGCCGTCTCGTCCCGGTTGCCATGACCCGCGTGGGCGATGCGACGCAACCCCTCCCGGGAGATCGCCACGAGTTCGGCCGCGAGTTCAGCCACGGGACGCCCCGCATAGTGCGCGGCCAGACCGCGGCGCGCAACGTCGCTCCGCACAGCTTCGCGCTCGGCCTGATTGGCGTCCGAGACGAGCGCCCAGGCGGCCGCGCGGGCCCCGGCCTCGTAAAGCACTCCCTTCCAGAGGGCCGGCAGCGCGCAGGTGAGGCCCGCCAGCACCGCGTCGGCCCCCCGCACCTCGATGAAGCGCTTGAGCCTGACGTCTGGAAAGAGCGTCGTGAGGTGCCGGTCCCAGTCCGCGAGGGTCGGACGCAGCTCGCCGAAGCCCGACTCCAGAAACTGGCGGAAGCTGCGCCCGCGGCCCGGCTCGTAGCGTCCGTCGCGAATCACGAAGAACATCGGGACATCGAGCGCCCACTCCACGTAGCGCCGATACCCAAAGCCGCGCTCGAAGACGAACGGGAGGAGCCCGGTGCGGTCGGGATCGGTGTGCTCCCAGGTGTGAAGGCGGCGCGACACGAAACCGTTGGACTTCCCCTCCGAGAGACTGGAGTTGGCGAAAACCGCCGAGACGAGAGGCTGCACCGCCAGCGCCGTGCGCAGCTTCTCGACCATATCTGCCTCGTCCGCGTAGTCGAAGTTCGCCTGTACGGTCGCCGTGGCGAACATCATCTCGAGCGCGAGGGCTCCGCGGGACGGCAGGTAGCTGCGCATGATGCGGTAGCGCTCCTTGGGCATCACGGGCAACGCGTCCACCGAGTGGAGCGGGTGGATGCCGAGGCCGAGCCAGGCGATGCCGAACGGTTCGCACACCCGCTTCATGAGCGCGAGGTGGTCATGGAACTCGTCACACGTCTCGTGGATGGTCTTCAGCGGCGCACCCGACAATTCGAGCTGCCCCCCCGGCTCGAGCGTGATGCTTGCACCGGCCTTGCGCAACTCGATCACATGACCGGCCTCGGAAACGGGCTCCCAGTCATCGGTGTCGGCGATCGCGTCGAGGAGCGTCCGGATGCCGCGCGGCCCCTCGTAGGGGATTGGGGTGAACTCGTCCTCGCGCAATCCGATCTTTTCGTGCTCCGTTCCGATCCGCCAGTGCCCCGGCGGCTTCTCGCCGCTGCGCAGGTAATCGACCAGAGTGTCGACGGACTCGACCGGCGTCTCGAGTGCGTCGCTCAAGGCTCCAACGCCTCCTCGGAAAACCGCTCCAGGAACGATCCGAGCGCCTCGTCGAACTCGTCACTCGCCTCCAACGCGAAGGACTGGCAGGGTCCTTCCGTCTTGCCCAACTGAAACGGACCCACCAGCGTCACGTCACCGCGCGCCTTCACAACCACCACCGCCTTGTGGCGTCCGCGCAGCAGGTCGAACTCCACCGCACGCACGTGCTTGTCGTCGACGCGGACCTCCGAGACCTCGATGCGCAGGTGGGGCGCGCCCGTCTCGGTGACCCCGGCGTGGAAATGTTCGACCGCGTCAACCACGACGCGGTGGAGCATCTCCGCGCAATCGCGGGCTCGTTCGAGAGCCTCGCGGTACTCGGCTTCGCGGGCACCGAGCCTTCGACCCAGGGCCTCGAGACGCGCGCCGAGAGAAACAGGATGAGCCATGCGCCAATCCTCACACAGATACGGGCGGCGCGCGGAGCGAAGCCTACAGGGCTTCCTGGGCGGCGACCAGCGGGGTCTGACCGAGCTTCGACAGCAGCACCTGGCGCTTGCCGCTAAAGCGGGCCAGCAATTCGGGCGGTACCGGCGGACCCGCCGGCCCGGGCACCCGAGAAGGGTTCACGAACTTGCCATCCTTGGCGACGCGGAAGCAGACGTGGGGACCGGTGGCGAGTCCCGTGGAGCCCACGTAGCCCACCACCTGCTTCTGTTGCACCTGCTGCCCGACCTCGAGCCCCTTCGCAAAGCGCGAGAGGTGCGTGTAGTAGGAGATGTAGCCGTTCTCGTGGCGCACCTTGACCATGTTGCCAAAACCGCCCGCCCAGCCGCGGGAGATCACCTTGCCGTCCGAGACCGACCAGAGCGGCGTGCCCTTCGGTGCCGCGTAGTCGATGCCGTGGTGGGGCCGGGTGATCTTGAGGATCGGGTGGCGCCGGGCCGATGTGTAGCGGGAAGTAATGGCGGTGTAGCGCAGGGGCGCGCGCAGAAATTTTCCCTCGACGCTGCTCCCGTCGGGCCGGTAGTAGCCACCGCGGCCCTCTTCGACCTCGAAGTACACCGCCTCGAGGTCGTATGAGGCACCCTTGTACGAGGCCGCGAGAATCCGGCCGGGACGAACGTAGACCTCTTCTCCGCTCGGGTCGGTGCGGTAGAGGCGCTCGTACAGAATCCGGAACTCGTCGCCGAACCGCACCGCGCGGCTGAAATCGATATCCCAGGCAAAGATCTCGGAGAAGTCGTTGGCGAGCTGGCCCTGCTCACCGAGCTGCACGATCGCTTCGTGCAGGCTCGAGATCACCACACCGGCAATCCGCGCCTGCTGCGGGCGGAGTTCGGCCTCTTCGTGGGCGGCCCGGTAACCGTCGTTCTCTTTCCGCAGCACGAAGCTCTCCAGCTCCGAAACCTCGTAGCGGAACTCGAGCAGCGTGCCATCGGCGTCACGCTTCAGCCAGAAGCGATGGCCCGGCCGGGAACGGCGAAAGTCGAAAAGCGGCCGCAGACCGCGGTCGATGGTGTGCACCATCCGGTGGGAGATATCGAAGCGACCGAGGGCACGACCGAGGCTGTCGCCGGCTTCCAGGCGGCCGCGCACGATGTCGGCAGCCGCGGAGACAGGTCCGGTGGCGAGCGCCCGGATCTCCGGCGGGCGCTCCGCCGTGGCCATCTCCTCTTCTAGAAGAACCGAGGCGAACTCCGGCGAGGCATTCCAGGCGCTCTCCTCCAGTTCGGGGGCGTCCGGGCCGCGCTCGCGCACAGCTGCCGCGAGGACACTGGCCGACACCACTACCAGCACCACTGCGAGTGCCGGCGGCATCAGATCCTGTCTCGAAAGGGCTCGCGCCCTGTGCAGCCACCTGCGCGCGTTCATCGGTTCCCCGGCTGATCCTGTCCCAGACCGCGTATTAAGTAGCGTGTTGGTCGACGAATTCGTACAAAAAATGACCCATTCCGGAGATCTGGAGTCCCCGCGGGGCATCAATCAGCCTGTACCGCTGGCTGGCCCGCCGGACCCGTGAGTCCCCCAGAACTGGCGGGGGTCAGAGCAGATCTTGGACGGCGCGGTGAAGCGTCTCGAAGAGGTTCTCGATTTCCCCCACCTCGAGGCACGAAAACGCGACCCGAAGATCGGTGGGGGAGGTGGCGACCAGACCCACGCCGTAGCGGTCGAGCAGGTGCGAGCGGACCCGCTCGGCTGCGACGCCCTTCACCTTGACGCACATGAAATAGCCGCTGTTGAACGGGTAGACCTCCCAGCTCTCGCGGAAGCGGGGTGCCCCAGCCGCGGCAAACGTCGCCTCGGCCCGGGTCCGCAGCAGTTCGCGCTTCTGCTTGCGTTCCTCCGCGATCGAGCCCGACGCGAGCGCTTCCTCCACCAATGTCTGCGACAGCATCGACACGTTCGAGATACCGCTGCGAATCGCACCGCGTGTCTTTGCGTCGAGCACCGCGCAGACCTCCGCAGCGGTTTCCGCTCGACCGGGTCCGAAGGTCAGAAAGCCACAGCGCAATCCCCAGGCGAAAAGCTCCTTGGTCGCGCCGTCGAGCTTCACCGCCAGCAGGTTCGGGTGCAGGTTCGCGAGCCGGCCGAAGAGGCTTTCCGTGAGCGACTCACCCCCCAGGTGGTAGAAGAGACCGAAGTAGGCGTCGTCCAGGAACGCGACCACACGCGTCCCGGAGGCCGCCGTCTTCTCGAGGGCCGCGACGATGGCGTCCCCCTCAGCGGGTGTCGGCACGTATCCAGTGGGGTTGTTGGGGAAGTTGAGCAGCACGACGAGTTTCTCCCGCTCGCGTGCCTGCTCCTCGAGCGCCTGCTCGAGGCCCCGGATACCGAAACCGCCGCCCTCGTAGAACGGGTAGGTCACGATCTTCGCCCCGAGCCGCACCTCGTAGCTGAGCCGGTAGTTGCCCCAGAGCTTGTCGGGCAAGACCAGGCGGTCCTCCGGGTCCATGAAGAGGTCGCCCGCCAGCATCAGGCCGTGGGTGATGGCACTCGTCACCACCGGCAGCCCGTAGACCTTGCCGCGCAGCGACGGATTCTCTGCGTCGAGCTTCTCGCGCCAGCGTTCGCGCAGGCCGGGACGTCCGCCCGGCGGGGCGTAGTTGAAGGCATCGGCGGGCTCGATCTCCGCGAGGTGGCTTTCCATCGACGGGAGCACCATCGGCCCGCCGTCCTCTGTGGCGATGCCAATCGTGGCGTTGGCCGTGTGCGCTTTCTCCCGCGCTTCGGCCCCCTGGGCGAGGATGCCGCCCGAGGGAAAGTAGAGCCGGCGCCCGAGCGCCGAGAGCATCGACAACACCTCGGGGGCAGCCCCATCGAGGCGTTCGTTGAGCGCTTGCGCCTGCGGGTTGAACTCTTCCGGCATGGGGGATCCTCGGAAGCGCGAGCTTACAAGCGGAGCTGCAAGACGTCCACGAAGTCCGCGAACCCGAGGGTGCGCCAGAATGCCTGGCCTTCGGCGTTTCCCGCGACCACGCGCACCTCGACGCGCAGGGCGCCCTGCTCGGCCGCCCAGGCGAGCGACGCCTCGACGAGCCCGCTTCCAAACCCTCGACGCCGGGCATCGGGACGCACGTAGAGATCGGTGATCTCGGCGCGCACGGTCTCGCTCAAGACCGCAGCCGCCTGGGTGGTCTCGACGACTGCGAAGCCACCGGCGGCACCGTCGCATTCGTGCACGAAGACCGCGGCACCGGGCGCGCGCAGCAGGCGCACCAGGTGGTCGCGCCAGGTCACCTCGGCACCGTCGGTCAGGCGGTAATGCGGGTCCAGCCGAGCGTGGTGGCGGATCGATTCGCTCCAGAGTGAAACGATCACTTCGACATCGCTGCGTCCACCGCGCCGGACGCCGGTCGCCATCATCAGTCTTCGGGGGCCTCGGGGCTGCGCTCGGAAAAGCCCGAGCGGCGCACCGCGTCGGCCTGGATCTCGCGCTGGTCGCGCTTTTCGAGCGGAATCGCGCCCCCCGAACGAGTCATGCGGAAGCTGCCGTGGCGGGTTCCGTCGCGCTCATAGCTGCCGACCAGCACGTCACCCCCGCGATCCACGCCCTGCGTCGAGTAGCGGGTCACCCCCTCGAGCGACTCGGTTCGGGTAGAGGCCATCACGTCTTCCTGCACGAAGACCGGAAGCCCGCCCTCTTTCGCGATACTCCAGTTCTCCTGGTAGGTGACCACCGAGGCCGAACCGGGTCGCGCGCGATAGGTCGTCTTCCATCCCTCGGCGTCCGAGCCCTTGAGCTTCTTCTTCTTCGAGCCGCGCGAATTGGTCTGGAGCCCCGCCTGGATATTCGATTCCTGGGTTTCGGACGGCTCCCAGTTGCCGAGCACACGCGCGTACTGGCCGGAGCTGCGGCGCTCGAAGCGACCGGTCTCGTCCGAGAAGACGACGATCGGATACTCGGTCCAGTAGAGCTTTCCGTTCTTCTCCTCGAAGACCCAGAGACGGTCGAGCCAACGCTCCCGCTCGGGATGGGAGGTGGCGTCGTCCTTGTAGTGGACGAGGACGTGCCAGGAGCCGGCGAGACCCACCTCGGCGCTCGCCGCGGGCGCGAGCCCGAGCGCCGCCGAGAGAACCACAACCGCCGTCAGAGCGTGCGTTCGACCGCGGGAAAGCTGCGCCATACCGATACTCCACAGAAATGGGATCCCTCGGTGCAGCGCGGGCGGGCACGCCCGTCGCGCACGCAGCAGGGCGGTCCCACGTGATCCACGAGACGCGGATGCACCGCCCGCACCTGCTCGACCTCCTGCATCGAGGCTTCGTAGATCTCGCGCTGCGCGTTGAGGCAAGTTCGCATGTGCCACTTGTGGCTCAGATCGAGCAATGTCCCGGATTCTTCAAAGCGTACCGCAAGAGCGTTCGGCAGCACGTACAGGGATTGCTCGGGGGAAACGCCGCGATCCAGCAGCCGCGATCGCGCGTCGAAGGCCGCCTCGACCGCGTCCCGGAACACCGCGTGGCAGCCGGGATCGTCTCGGATCAGTTCGGGCTCCACCACATCGACCGAAAGGGGCACGGTCCGCGAGAGCAGCGGCCGCGAGCCGGGCACCGTGCGGTGCCGTTGGTCCTGGGAATCCGCCGTATGCGAGAGCTTCTTGCGGAACGTGTAGTGCGCGTGGGCCAGCGTCCGCATCAGCGGCGAATGGGTCGACACGTTGAGTTTGTCGAGCAGGTAGTGATTGCAGCCCGGGTCGAGCACCAGCGAGAGCGCCTCGTCGTCGCCCAGGTCGATCCGGCCCAGGACGTGGCGCACGGCATCGGCAATCACCTCGGGCGCACGCACGCTGTAGTCGATGAGCCGCGAGAGGCGTCCGTCGAGGGACTTGTCGAAGGCCTCGCAGACCGCGGGGTCTCCCGGCCCGGCGGGTGCTGCGGCTCGCTCGACCACGTCCGCGTCCTCGAGCGGCGGGTCGCCCACCCGGGCGAAGAAGTCCGGATCGAGACGCTCGACCGCTTCGACCATGCGACCGACGACGCGAGAAGACTCCTCCGGCACGTCGCCCACGCGCAGCATCCGGCGCAGACGGTGCAGTACGATGCCCGACACCGTGTAGACCATCGCCGTGTGGCACGCGATCGGAATCACGTAGCGCGCGGTTTCGATCGCCTTCTTCTCGGCCTCGCGCGCAATGTTCTTGCCGAAGGCCTTGGCCTTGCGCCGGTCGAGCCGCCAGAGTCGTGCCAGGATCTCGTGCGTCACCGGCGTGAGGCGCCGGGTCAACTCGGCGTAGGCCTTCCAACTGCACTCGATCGCGTCCACATAGTCGGCGCGCGCGCCGGAGCCGAGATCCGGTGGCACGTGCGCCGCGACTTCGTCGAGCTTCACGTACCGCTGGCTCTGCTGCTCGGTATTGTAGAAAGGGAACCCGTGCAGAAAGGACCACACGAGCTGCCGCGACACACCGGAGAGAGCGAATTCGAAGCTGGCGTGCTGGAACACCGTGTGGTGCCCGGCGTCGAAGGTCAACGGGCCGATGCGCTCGCGCTGACCGTCGGTGACCTCCTGGGGATCCACGACCCGCGGCGAGTAACAGGTACGCGCGGCGGAGATGGCGCCGTCGTAGGGACGCTCGAACCAGTTGCGAAGCCGGACCTCGGGCCCGGAATCGACAACCGTCACGCGACTCCCTTCGGTGTCGTCATGCTTTTCTCCCCCAGTCAGAAGAGCCAAGTTCGCAGACCCCCCGGCGACCAGCAACCGGACGCCGGGGGGCCGGCTCGGTTGGGAAACAATTTTCACAGATTGGACGCTTCGCCAGGATCTGGAGGTCGGCCGGGGCCGATCCGTCACCGCCGCGGCGCGGCTCGCTTCGTGCGTCCACGCGCGACTTTGCGCACCTTGTCTGCCGCCGCAATACCACTTGGCACGGCGCTTGCGCCCAACTGCCCCGGGGACTTGCGCCCGCCCCCGGAGCCGGGATAGGAACGTTGAGAGCCAAAACCGTGGTCTGGATCGTCCATAGAGAGCCCGAGCAGCGGGCCGCGCTGATGCGGCTTGCGGCGCTGCCGGATGCAACGCCGCAGGGCAGCCCGGGGGACGCGGTGTTCCGCGAGGCCCCGGCGCCCGACGTGGTCGTGCTCGGGCTCGCCGGGGACCTCGAAAGAGAGCTGGAGTTCGTGCACCGCGTGGGAACCCCGGCGCGCTCCTCCCGCTGGATCCTGGTGGGTAACCCCGAGCAGGTCGCCCGTGCCCGCGGGCTTTTCGACCTGCTCCCGGCGACGTACCTGATCGACACCCCGGAGCCCGCGGTGCTGCGCGAGGCAATCGACGCAGCGGCTTCGGACAGCGACGCGCGTCCCCTGGCGCTCTCACAACGCCGCACCCGGGACGGGGTCTCTGCGCGCTTCGCGCGGGCACTCGCGGACCTGGAGCTGCCGATTCTGCTCCGCGCCATCGATCCGCGCCTTGTCGACGTGCCGCTCCTGGTGCTGGGAGAGCCCGGCACCGGCCGCAGCACGCTGGCGCGCTACGTCCATCATTTCGGGGGCACCGCGGGCGGCGCGTTTCTGGAGCTTCCCTGCACCCCGGAGACGCAGCCCGAACAACTCCTCGAGCGTGCCGCCGGTGCGAGGAGCTCGGCCGGGGCCAGCCGCGCCGTCACCCTGTGGCTCGCCGGGCCCGGAGACCTGCCTCCCGCCACTCAGCGGATCGTGAGCGGCTGGATCCGTTTCGGGTTTCCCCCGGGAAACACTCACAGCCCAACGCTGCGCTGGATCGCGACGGATACCGGCGAGCGGCTCGACCGGGACCTTCGTCGCAACCTCTCTGGGCTCTCGCTGCGGCTGCCGCCGCTGCGGGAGCAACGCGAGAGGCTGCCGCAACTGGTGGTGGCAACGGCCCGGGCGTGGTGCCAGAGCCACCGCTTGCCAACCCGCCGCTTCGACGATCGAGCGCTCGCATTGCTCGAGGAATACCCCTGGCCCGGAAACCTGCAGGAACTCGAGGCGGTAGTCGAGCAATCCCTGGCCGGAAGCGCTTCCGATCCGCTCGAATGCGAAGACCTCATCCTGGACGGGGCACCGCTGGGCCCGACGGTTCGCGCCACCGGAGCAGTGAGATCCGACGCCATCGTGGACACCCCGGAGTCGAGTGCCGAGATCGTCCTCGAACTCCTCGGTGAAGAGGAGCCGGCTCTCGACCAGGCGCACGCAGCCGGCGCAGCAGCGGCCGAATCGACCCTCGGGGCAGCCACCACGACAAGCAGCCGCGAACTGCGGGACCCCCTCTCCTCGATGCGGAGCTTCGAACCGTGGCTTCCCGACGGGCACGACGACCCCGATTTCCGAGACAGCTTCGAGGCTCTCGTGACCGCAAACGCAACCCACGCTGGTGCGCTCGCCGAGCGCCTCGAGGCGCTCGGCGAGACGCCCGCCCAGCCACAACCCATCGACGTCTCCGCCCTGCTTCAGGCTGCGCTGGAGCTGCGACGCCCGCGCATCCACGCTCAGCGCCTGGTGGTGCTCGAAGAACTCGACCCTCGGCAAGCCGAGGCCCATTGCGACCCCGAGCAAATCGAGTTCGTCTTCGAAGTCCTACTCGACGAAGTGCTCAGGCTGGTCCCGGAAAGCGGCGACGTCTACCTGGCTTCCCGGCGCCACGAAGCCGGTCTCCGCGGCGGTCCGTGCATCCGCGTCCTCATTCGCTACCGCGGTCCGAATGCACGGGCCGGCCAAACCGCCTCCGAGATCTCCCCCGCCGCCAACTCGTTGGGCTTCGCAATCGCCTCTCTGGTTGTCTGGGCACAGAACGCAACGTTGACCCTCGACTCGGGTGAGCGGGGCGAGACGCTCCTCCTGGTCGACCTGCCCGCGTAGACCCCACCGCGCTTCCCGCGCCCTCGAGGCTTTTCCGCACCCCCTCGCTAGTCTCTGGTCGTGTTCGGCATTGGAATGACCGAGTTGTTGTTGATCTTCGCACTCGCCCTGCTGGTGCTGGGTCCCAAGCGCCTGCCCGACCTGGCGCGCTCGCTCGGCCGCGGCCTTGCCGAATTCCGCCGGGCGTCCACCGATCTGCGCCGCGAGTTCATGGAAGTGGCCGAGGAGGCCCGCGTCGATCCGTCTGACTTTGCGATCCCGGAAGCCGAGGTTGAGTCCGGCAAAGACGAGGCCGAGCACACACGCCGGCCGGCCCGAAAAGAGCACGAGCACACCGACCAACAGGCCCAAAAAAAGGCCGAGCACACCGACCAACAGGCCCAAAAAAAGGCCGAGCGCGCACCGGCCAGCAGAGCCCCGAGCGATGGACGAGACCCGACTTCCGCTGACTGACCACCTGGCGGAGCTGCGCAGCCGGCTCTTCAAGTGCGTCCTCGCCTGGGTGATCGGCGTGGCGGCCGCGTGGAGCTTCAGCGAGGAGATCTTCGGGCTGCTCCTCCGACCGGCCGTGGAAGCGCTCGGCGGGGGCGAGCGGCCGCTCCAGGCCATTGCGCCCACGGAGATCTTTTTCACCTATCTCAAGTGCGCCGTGCTCGCGGGATTCGTGCTCTCCCTACCCGTGATCTTCTGGCAGCTGTGGTCGTTCATTGCCCCGGGCCTCTACCCGAACGAGAAGAACGCGGTCGTGCCTTTCGTCTGCGCATCGACGCTTCTCTTCACCGGTGGGGCGGTATTTGGCTACACGACGGTCTTCCCCTTGATGTTCCAATTCCTGTCGAGCTTCGACTCCGAGTTCGTCCACTCCGCGTGGACGATGCGCGAGGTCTTCGCACTGACGACCCGTCTCTTCCTGGCGTTCGGAGTGGCGTTCGAACTCCCCGTACTCGTCTTCTTCCTCGCAGTCGCAGGCATCGTCGACGCACCCACATTGCTGCGCGGAACACCCTACGCGGTGCTGGCAGTCTTCGTAGTCGCGGCGATCCTGACACCGCCCGACTGGGTGAGCCAGGTCTTCCTCGCCGTACCCATGGTGGGCCTCTACCTGCTCGGCATCGGCGTCGCATGGATCTTCGGAGCGCGCGCCAGGAAAACCGAAAAAGCCTCCGAGCGCGCTCCGGTTCCGGACTAGAGCGCCAGCAGGCGCTCCACGATGGCTCGGGTCGCACCGCCCGGATCCACGCCGGTCGCGACACGCATGCGAGCGCCCATGTCTGCTGCAGCGGGCACCTCGTGGGTGCGGAGAACACCCTTCTCGAGCGTTGCGACGATGCCGAGTTGCTCGAAGTGCAAGGGCTCGTCGTCGAGCAGCGCCAGTACCGTGAGTGGATCGTGCAGGAAAGCCGCGTTGTCCGGAGCGAGCTCTCCGCCCAGGGCTGGAAAGATTTCGTGCTGCACGGGTTTCCAGAAACCGACCTGGCGCGCGAGTTCCCTCGCAACGGGACCCGCGCGCGCAAGCGCAGCGACGTCTGCGTCACGCAACCAGACCTGCAGCGTCACGTCGGCGGTGACGAGTGTCGTGCGCAACCCGGCACCCAGCACCACCAACGCGGCCTCCGGATCCGAGCAGAGGTTGTAATCGATTCCGGGTGGACAGACATGGCTCCCGATGCGCACCGTGCGCACGTGACCGCCCATGATCGTGACCCCGCCGAGCCGACGTGGAAGCTTCGGGTCTAGGGCCAAAGCCTGCGCCAGGTTCGTCATCGGTCCGATGGCAACGACCTCGAGACCCGCTCGCTCCCGTGCGGCGCGAACGATGCGCTCCGCGGCGGGTTCGTCGGAGATGGGAGCCAGATCCGCGTCGGCGACGCACGACTGCTCGTGGCCGAAGCCGTTGAAGCGCTCCGCGCCCCGCAGCACCGGACGTTCCGCTCCCAGGCAGGTCTCCACGTCGTGACGTCCGGCGAGGCCCAACAGGCTCGCGGCCACCCGTGCGCGCACGCGTGCCCGCGCGCCCACGGTGGTCACGGCTACCAACTCGAGCGCATCGGGCTCTGCGAGGATCACTCCGAGAGCGAGCGCGTCGTCGACGTCCGAACCGACGTCCGTGTCCAGGAGAATCGGGCGGGCGCTCAGGATGCGTCTGCGGCCGGCTCGACCGTGAAAAGTGGCGAACCCGCCTCGACCGTTTCACCTTCGGAGACCGCGACCTGCTTCACGACGCCGTCGATCGGTGAAACGATCTGGTTCTCCATCTTCATCGCCTCGATGACGATGAGGCCCTGGCCCTGCGCGACCGTATCGCCCACGGCGGCGGTCACCTCGACCACCTTGCCGGGCATCTCGGCCTCGACATTCTGCGGACCCGTGACGACCTGGGCGGCCTGACCGGAGAGGCGCTTCGTGCGCTCATCGACGGCCTCGAGGTGAAAGAGCCTGCCCCCCACCGTCACGTCGAAACCGTGAGTGCCCTGCTCATCGACCATTGCCTCGAACTGCCGCCCGGCCTCGATAAGCGAGTAGACAGAGCGCGAGTTCCGGGCCGCATCGACGCGGAACGTCTCGCCGTCGAGGGTGACCTCGTAGACCCCCTCCCCGATCTCACGCAGGCCGACGCGGACGCACCCACCCTTCTTCTCCGAGACTTCGTAATTCATCGCAACGTCCCGCGGAGCGCAGCGCGACGGCCCTGGGTCTTCCACGGGTCGGCGCCCTCGGCCGACGCTGGCGCCGACGCCCGGCTGGCAAGATCCTTGTCGCGCTTGTAGGCGGCGATGGTGGCCATGATGTTCGCCACGCGGCGCAACTCGTCACCCTCGACTTCCGGGTCTCCGCCACTGCCTCCATCCATGTGCTCGTCGATGAAGCCGGTGTCGTAGCGCCCCTCGAGGAATACGGGGTGGCGCATGAGCCTCTGATGAAAGGGGATCGAGGTTCGGATCCCCTTGACGGCAAATTCGGAAAGCGCCCGCCGAGTGCGGCAGATCGCCTCCTCGCGGTTCGCTCCCCAGGCGATGAGCTTGGCCACCATGGGGTCGTAGTGCACCGTTACCCTCGCCCCCGCGTAGACACCGGAATCGACGCGCACACCGATTCCTTCGGGTGGGCGATAGACGACGATTTCCCCCGGTGAGGGGACGAAGTTCCGGTCCGGATCCTCGGCGTAGATACGCGCTTCGATCGCGTGCCCCGAAATTCGCACGTCTTCCTGCTCCACGCCGAGCGGCTCGCCGGCGGCTGCGCGGATCATCGCCTTCACGATATCGATACCGGTGATCGCCTCGGTAATGGCGTGTTCGACCTGCACGCGCGTATTCATCTCGAGAAAGAAGAAATCTCCCTGCTTGTCCATCAGGAACTCGCAGGTCCCGGCACCGAGGTAACCCACCGCCTCCGCGGCCGCGACGGCGGCCTTCCCCATGCGCTCGCGCAGCTCCGGGGAAATGCCGTTGCCCGGGGCTTCCTCGACCACCTTCTGGTGGCGCCGCTGGATCGAACACTCCCGCTCACCGAGATGGATCGTATTGCCGTGCGTGTCCGCGAGCACCTGGATCTCGATGTGGCGCGGCTCCTCGACAAACTTCTCGACATAGATGGAATCGTCGCCGAAGGAGGCCTCGGCTTCGCCCCGCGCCCGGGCGATGGCATCCTCCAGATCCTCGCGTTCGCGCACCAGGCGCATGCCCTTGCCGCCGCCGCCGGCGCTGGCCTTCACCATCACGGGCAGGCCGATCTCGTCGGCAAAAGCCACGGCCTCCGCATCACCCAGCGCCTCGGTGGTGCCGGGAACGATGGGAACTCCGGCTTCCTGCATGGTCCGGCGCGCGGTGACCTTGTCGCCCATCCGGCGCATCACCTCGCCCTTCGGTCCGATGAACGCGACGCCCTCCTTCTCGCAGAGGTCGGCAAAGTCCCCGTTCTCGGCCAGAAATCCGTAGCCCGGGTGAATTGCGTCCGCACCGCAACGCTTCGCGATCTCGAGTACCCGTTCCATCACCAGGTAGGACTCGCGAGCCGGAGGCGCACCGCAGTGATACGCCTCGTCCGAAAAGCGCACGTGCAACGCCTCGCGGTCGACATCTGAATAGATGGCAACAACCTGGATGCCCATCTCGCGACACGCGCGAATCACGCGTACAGCGATCTCTCCTCGATTGGCAATCAGAACCTTGCGGAACATGTGATCCCTGACGGCTAGAGCGTGCGGAACATGTGATCCCTGACGGCTAGAGCGTGCGGAACATGTGATCCCTGACGGCTACAGCGGAATGTTTCCGTGTTTCTTGGGCGGGAGAGCGTCGCGTTTGTTGGCGAGCATCTCGAGCGCCTGGATCACCTTCAAGCGCGTATGCTCCGGGTAAATCACTTCGTCGATGTAGCCCAACTCCGCTGCCTTGAACGGGTTGGCAAAGTTTTCACGGTAATCGGTTTCGAGTTCCTTGCGCCTCGCATCGGGATCGTCTGCGGCTTCGATCTCCTTGCGAAACACAATATTCACCGCACCGTCCGGTCCCATGACGGCGAGCTCTGCGGTGGGGTAGGCGAAGTTCACGTCGGCCCGCGTATGCTTGCTGCTCATGACGACATAGGCGCCACCGTACGCCTTGCGGGTGATGATGGTGACGCGCGGAACGGTCGCCTCGCAGAAAGCATAGAGTAGCTTCGCCCCGTGCTTGATGATGCCGCCGTGCTCCTGGTCTACGCCCGGAAGGAAGCCCGGCACGTCCACCAGTGTGACGATCGGGATGTTGAAAGCATCGCAGAACCGCACGAAGCGCGCGCCCTTCTTGGAGCACTCGATGTCCAGCACGCCGGCCCGGAATGCGGGCTGATTCGCAACGATTCCGACGGCCCGGCCACCGAAACGCGCAAAGCCGACCACCAGGTTCTTCGCGTAGAGCGGTGCCACCTCGAAGAAGTCCGCATCGTCGACGACGAGCTTGATGAGCTCCTTGATGTCATAGGGCTTCGCCGGATCGTCGGGAACCAGCGTGCGCAGGGCCGGCTCCGTGCGGTCCGCCGGGTCCTCCGTCGCTACGAAAGGGGGATCTTCGAGATTGTTCGAGGGTATGAAGGAGAGCAGGCGCCGCGTGATCTGGAGACACTCTTCTTCATTGTTGGCGGCGAAGTCGGCCACACTGCTCTTCGACGCGTGGGTGAGCGCGCCGCCCAGTTCCTCGGCCGTCACCTCTTCGTGAGTCACCGTCCTGATGACGTCGGGGCCCGTGATCATCATATTGCTGGTGTTCTTCACCATGATGATGAAGTCGGTCATGGCCGGGCTGTAGACGGCGCCGCCGGCGCAGGGACCCATGATGAGCGAGATCTGGGGAATCACGCCGGACTGCAACACGTTGCGCAGGAAGACGTCGCCGTAGCCGCCGAGCGAGACGACTCCCTCTTGAATTCGGGCGCCGGCCCCGTCGTTGAGCCCGACGAGGGGGTGGCCCGCCTTCGCGGCCAGGTCCATGACCTTGCAGATCTTTTCCGCAAACGCCCCGGAGAGGCTCCCGCCGAAGACGGTGAAGTCCTGGACGAACGTGAAGACCGTGCGGCCTTCGACCTTGCCGTAGCCGGTGACGACACCGTCTCCCGGGATCTTCTGCTCCTGCATCCCGAAATCCGCGCAGCGGTGCACGACGAACCGATCGATTTCGACGAAGGTACCGGGGTCGAAAAGCAGCTCTGCGCGCTCGCGTGCGGTGAGCTTGCCCGCCGCGTGTTGCCGCTCGATACGTGCCTCACCACCGCCGAGCTGGGCACGCTCGTTCATTTCCTCGAGTTTCTTGAGCTTTTCTTCGATCGACATGGGGGACTCGGGGCTCCTACATGTTCGAGAGGATTCCGGACGTCTTGCTCAACTGGTGTCCGTACTCGACGATGTCGACCTTCCGGCGCGCCACGCCGCTGTCCATCGCGGCCTGCGCCACGGCGGGAACCACGTAGGTCAGGATCCTGGGATCGAAGGGCTTGGGAATGATGTAGCTGGGACCGAGTTCGAAGTTCTCGTTTCCGTAAGCATCGCGCACGATCTGCGGCACGACCTTGCCGCGCTTGGCCAGCTCCGCCAGCGCGCGGGCGGCCGCGATCTTCATCTCCTCATTGATCGTCTTGGCACGCACGTCGAGCGCGCCGCGAAAGATGAACGGAAAGCCCAGGACATTGTTGACCTGGTTCGGGTAGTCCGAGCGTCCGGTGGCCATGATCGCGTCTCCCCGTACCTGACGCACCTGCTCGGGAGTGATCTCCGGATCCGGATTCGCCATGGCGAAGATGATCGGGTTGGGGCTCATGCTCTTCACCATTTCCGCCGTCATGAGACCCGCCTGAGACAGACCGCAGAAAACATCCGCCCCCTTGAGCGCATCGGCCAGGGTCCGCGCCGGGGTCTTGCGCGCGAACTCTGCCTTGTACTGATTCACGGCTGCGGTACGTCCCTCGTAGATGACACCGTGGCTGTCGCAAAGAATCATGTTCTCAACGGGAACGCCGAGGTCGCGATAGAAACGCGCACAGCCGATGCCCGCCGCGCCGGCGCCGGAGAAGACGACGCGGATATCTTCGAACGTCTTGCCGGTGATCTCGAGGGCACTGATCAGCGCCGCTCCCGAGATGATCGCAGTCCCGTGCTGATCGTCGTGGAAGACCGGAATGTCGAGGCTCTCACAGAGGCGCGCCTCGATCTCGAAGCACTCGGGAGCCCGCACGTCCTCGAGGTTGATCCCGCCGAAGGTGGGCGCGATGATCTCGACCGTGCGAATGAACTCCTCGGCATCGAGCGTGTCGAGTTCCAGGTCGAAGACATCGATATCGGCAAACCGCTTGAAGAGCACCGCCTTGCCCTCCATCACGGGCTTTCCGGCCAGCGCGCCGATATTCCCCAGCCCGAGGACAGCCGTGCCGTTGCTCACGACAGCGACCAGGTTGCCCTTGGTCGTGTACTCGTAGGCGCTCGAAGGATCCTCGGCGATCTTCCGACACGGCTCGGCGACCCCCGGGGTGTAGGCAAGGGAGAGGTCTTCCTGGGTTTCGGTCGGCTTGGTCGGCTCGACCTTCAGCTTGCCCGGACGACCCTCGGCGTGATAGGCGAGAGCCTGCTCTTTTGTGATCACGGTCCAAACCTCATCAGCTCCCACTCCCTGGGGGGAGGGCGGAAGCGAGCACGGGATTCTATCAGAACGGCGGAGCGGCCGCCGTTCGCGAATCGACGGAATTCCGGGGGGTTACCTCAGGAGTTCCCGGGCGATCACGAGGCGTTGGATCTGATTCGTACCCTCGTAGATCTGCATCAGCTTGGCGTCGCGCATCAGCTTCTCGACCGGGTACTCCTTGGTGTAGCCGTTGCCCCCGAAGACCTGGACCGCGTCGGTGGAGGCGCGCATGGCCACATCGGTCGCAAAGCACTTGGCGAACGACGAGTGCTTCGAAGCGCGGAGCCCCTGGTCCACCATCCAGGCGCTCTGGTGGGTCAGCAGCCTGGCGGCTTCGACGTCCTTGGCCATGTCGGCCAGCATGAACTGCACCGCCTGAAAGCTCCCGATCGGTGAGCCGAAGGCCTTGCGCTCCTGGGCGTAGGCGACCGACTCCTCGAGAGCCCGGCGCGCGATGCCGGTCCCCACGGCAGCGATGGGGGGGCGCGCTCGGTCGAGTGTCTGCATGGCCACCTTGAAGCCCTCACCTTCCGCACCGAGCCGCTGGGCCGCCGGCACGCGCACGCCGTCGAAGATCACGACGCGCGTCTCGCTGGCCCGCTGCCCCATTTTGTCCTCCTTCTTGCCGTGACTGATCCCGGGCGTGTCGGCGTGGAGGACGAAGGCGCAGATACCTGCGTGGCGCTGTGAGGGGTCGAGGGTCGCGAAGACGGTGTAGAAATCCGCCTCGCCGCCGTTGGTGATCCAACACTTGGTCCCGTCGAGGACGTAGTCCTCTCCCTCCTTGCTCACCTTCAACTGGAGACCGGCGACGTCGGAGCCAGCCTGCGGCTCCGAGAGACAGAAAGCGATCAGGCTGAAGCGCTCGGTGAGCAGGGTCAGCCACGCCTGCTTCTGGGCCTCGGTTCCGGCGATGGCGATCGGCAGCAGACCGAGATCGTTCGCCATGATCGAGGTGCAGATCCCCGCGCAGCCCCAGGCGAGTTCCTCGGTGACGATGCAGCCGTCGAGGCTGCTCAGGCCGACGCCTCCGTACTCCGGCGACACCTGGGTACTCACCAATCCGAGTTCCCAGGCCTTGGCGATGATCTCGCGCGGGAACTCGCCACTCGCATCGTATTCTGCGGCGACGGGGGCGATCTCTTCCTGGGCGAAGCGCCGCACCGACTCCTGGAGCAGGCGCTGTTCGTCGCTGAGTCCGAACTCCATTGGATGACCCTCACTCGCGTCGTTCGCGAAGCAATCCGGCTCCGGTCACATGAGCCTTGGGCCACATAAGCGAATGGGCGACGAATCGGCAACGAGGGGCCGGCGGCCACCCCCCAGCCGCCGGCCCCGGAAACCGATGGTCTTACGCGCCGTACCCCAGGTCGCGCGAGAGCCGGTCGGCTGTCTCGACGACAAAGGGCGCCACCACGCCGAGCAGGGCTTCCTCGGCCATACGGAACTCGGGCCCCGAGACCGAAAGCGCGGCGCACAGCTTCCCGTCCACGCCGTAGACCGGCGCCGCGGCGCAGCACAGGCCGACGTCGCACTCGCCCAGATCGAGCGCATAGCCGCGCACCGAGACTCCCTGGAGATGCTCCCGCAGCTTGTCCGGATCCGTGATGCTCGCCTGGGTGCGGGCCTTGAGAGCATGGGGGACGAGTCGTTCCCGGTCGTAGGCGTGGCGAACCCCCTCGGGTGCGCATCCCAGCAGCACCTTGCCCAGAGCCGTGCAATGGGCCGGCAGGTACCGTCCGACACGCAACTCGGTCATCACGGCGCGCTGCTTCTGGTCGCCACAGAGGTGAATCACTTCGTGGTCGCGCAGCACGGCCAAATGCGCCGTCTCGCCTGTCCCCTGGACCAGCTCCGTGAGCTTCGGGACCGCGCTGCGCAGCAGCGAGCGGTTCCGGGCAAACGACTGGCCCAATTCGAGGCTTTTTACCCCGAGGCCATAGCGCTCCGTTCCAGCGTGTTGGTCGATATAGCCCCGCTCCTCGAGCGTGGCGAGCAGCCGGAAGACGTTGTTCTTGTGCAGGGAGAGCCGCCGCGACAGCTCGGTCACACCCAGCTCATCTTCCTCGTGGAACGCCTCCAGCACGCGCAGCGCGTTGACCACTGTCTGGATCGCATATTCGCCCTTGGGCTTTTTCATCGACATTTTCTCCAACCCCTCAGAGCGGCTGCATTCGGCTGGAACGATCGGTGGGGGAAACCGTTCGTACCTGGCAACCCGTTTCTGGGATACATCGAGCCGTGAAAGACACCGCGGCAGGAAATCTGTCTGTGGGATGGACACGAAACAAGTCGCTAGCCCCGAATCCTGCGCTCATTGGAAGCAACTCAAAATCGTCGTCGAGGACCAATGGAAAGGGCTGACTCCGCCGGTGCATGGAACGCGAGCTTGTATGACAACGGCGCGTCGCGATGTCAAGAAAAGTTCATGAGCCGTCCGTCAGAAAAACCGATCCGCCATCGGAAAACGGCCTGCTGATGATCGACGATGCCGTACGGACAGAACAATTCTGCCGCACTCCCCAACGGGAAGGGCAAAAAAAAATTGCCTCCCGCTGCGTTGTGTTCAGCTGCACCCGACGGAAGACCGACGATGGGTGCCTAGGTGCGCGCCGTTCAAGCACTCTCGGGTGGAGCGTGCGAATCGCCCTCGGTCGCGACCATCTCGAGCATGAGCAGCGCCACGCCGACCACGATAAAGCTGTCTGCAAAGTTGAAATCGGGCCAGGAATAGCCCTTCCACAACTGGAAATGCAGGAAGTCGACGACCTCGCCATAACGAATGCGATCGATCAGGTTGCCCACTGCTCCCCCGAGGATGCTTCCGAGCGCAAGCGCGGACAATCGATCCCCCGGGGCGAGTTTGTGAAAGAAAGAAAGAATGATCCCGACCGCAACCGTGGAAACGCTGAGGAAGAACCCGCCGCGCACCGCCGGAGACCATCGGGCGCCGAGACCGAAAGCCGCGCCGGGGTTGCGCACGTGCGTGAGGTAGAAAAACCCCTCGATCACGGATCGCCGGTCGCCGAAGTGAAGGTTCGTTTCGACCAGATACTTGGTGAGCTGATCCGCGCACACACATACGACGAAGACGAGCAGTCCGACCCTGTATTTCAGCGGCATGGCACGCTGCAAGCTATCCGCGCAGCCCGCTCATCGCTAGCGAAGCTCCCAGGCGGCCAGGTGCCCGTCACCCCATACCGCGGGAGCGAGCCGCGCGGCCCGCTCATCGCTAGCGAAGCTCCCAGGCGGCCAGGTGCCCGTCACCCCATACCGCGGGAGCGAGCCGCGCGGCCCGCTCCAGGTCGCTGGCGCCGCTGCGCCCGGACGCCTGCAAGGCCTCGCCGCGCAGGCCCAGCAGGTGCGGCTCGACTCCGGGGGACAGAGCGCCCTCGGCCCGCAGCAGGCTCGCCGCCTGCTGGAGGTACTCGAGCGCGTGGGCGGGATCGCCATTGTCCACCTCGTGGCGCGCCAGCGAGAGGTAAGCCCAGGGGTTGGTGGGGTCGATCTGAATTGCCCGCTCGTACTGGCTTTGCGCAAGTCCGGGGCGATCCGACTCGTCCGCGCTCAGCCCCTCGACACACAGCCGGAGCGACGCGCGACGAACGGCGTCTCCTGCCGGATCGACGCTCGACAGACGCACCGGCTCGACCCTCCGGTCGCCAGTCCGCGTCGCGCACCCCAGGCTCGACACGAAGACCAGGCTCGCCAGCACGAGGGCCCCAAGCGGCGCTCCGCGCGGTTCGAACGCGCCGGTCACATCTGCCTCCGCAGCCAGTCGAAGAAACGGTGCCGCACGCCGGGCGAGTCGTCCCCATGGGTGTTCGCGACACCGCGTCTTCCAGCCGGACACGTGTCGTCGGGAAGCGTCCCGGCGAGGAAGAGTTCCGGGCGGTGGTCGGGACAGCCGGCGAAGGCCAGCGCACCGGTGCTCGGCTCAATCTCGGCCCGCTCCACGTCCGCCGGCCGACGGAAGGCACCGCGCACGGTTCCGCCGGTGAAAGCCTCGACGAACCGCCGCCAGACCGGAAGCGCTCCCACGCTGCTCGGCACGCCGACGCTGCGCGGCTCGTCGAAGCCGACCCACACCGCCACCACCAACTCCGGCGTGTAGCCGACGAACCAGAGGTCGTGCTCGCCGTCGGTCGTCCCCGTCTTTGCCGCCACCGGGCCGCGAAGCCCCGTGCTGCGCACTCCGGCCGCGGTTCCGCGCTTGGCCACCCCCTCGAGCATCGAAGTCGCGAGAAATGCCGTTCCCGCGTCGATTACCCGCTCGAAGCGCAGGCGGCGGCGCTCGAGAGTATTGCCGGACCGGTCCACCAGATCCTCGATGGCCTGCACCTCGGGGCGTACGCCGCCGCTGGCCAGCGTCGCGTAGGCCCGGGTGATCTCCATCGGAGAGACCTCCGCCGTACCCAGGGCCAGGCTCGGCACCTCGGGCAGCGGGCTCGTGATGCCGAGCCGGTGGGCAACTCCGATGACCCTTCCGATGCCCACCTGCTGGCCAACGCGCGCCGTCGCGACGTTGAAGGAGCGCTCGAGCGCCTCCCTGACGGGGACGCGGCCGTGGAACTTCCGGTCGAAATTGCGCGGCTGCCAGGGCCCCGAGGGTGTGTCCACCTCGAGCGGCGTGTCGTCGACAAAGCTCGCGAGGGTGAGCAACGGCCCGCCGCGCCGAGGTTCGAGTGCCGCGATGTAGACGAAGGGCTTGAAGACGCTGCCGGTCTGCCGCCGCGCCTGGGTACAGCGATCGAACTGAGAGACGCGGTAGTCGCGGCCCCCGACCAGGGCGAGGATCTCGCCCGTCTGGGGGCGCATGGCCACGAGGCAGCCCTGGAGCGCGCGCGACGGATCCTTCGCGGCCAGGCCCGGGAAACGCTTCTCGAGATCGGCGAGACCCTCCCGCAACGCGGTGGCACCCAGACGCTGGGCTCTCCCGTCCAGCGTGGAGTAGACGCGCAGGCCCTCGCTCGTCAGCACCTCGGGCGTGTAGGCGGCGGAGAGCTGACGCCGGAGCAGGTCGAGAAAGTACCGGGCGTCGCCCGGGTCAGCGGTCACGTCCGCCAGGCGCAGGGGCTCGGCCCGGGCGTCCTTCCAGGTCGCCTGGTCGATGCGACCCTGACGCCGCATCAGGTCGAGCACGAGATCGCGGCGCGCTGCGGCGCCGGCGGGATCGCGGTAGGGCGACAGGCCGTTCGGGCTCTGGATGATCGCCGCAATCAGCGCCGACTCGGCCGCCGAGAGCTCGCGCACAGGCTTGCCGTAGAAGACCCGCGCCGCCTCGCCGACGCCGTGGATCGCCGTGGCACCGCGCTGTCCCAGGTAGATCTCGTTCAGGTAGGCCTGGAGAATCTCGGACTTCCCGTAGCGGGCTTCGACCAGAAGAGCCATGACGGCCTCCTGGGACTTGCGCTTCAACGTCCGCTCGGGCGTGAGGAAGAAGTTCTTGACGAGCTGCTGGGTGAGGGTGCTTCCCCCCTGCTGCACCGACCCGGCGCGCAGGTTCGCGAGCATGGCGCCCGCAATCCGCCGCGGGTCGATCCCGGAGTGGGTCTCGAAGCGCTGGTCCTCGACGGCGAGCACCGCGTCCACCAGCGTCGGCGGAAGCTCGTCCAGCGTGACCAACTCGCGCTGCTCGCGGTCCGGACCGTAGTAGGCCCCGATCTGCTCCGGCTCGAGCGGCAGCGCCCAGATCTCGCGCCCGGCCGGGAGCTGACGGATCTCCTCGATGCGGCGCCCGTTGAGGCGCAGCACCACGTCGCGAGCCGGCTCCGGCCGGCTCGGGTGATCGAACGCGTGCACGAAGATTCGCACCCTGCGCTCGCCCCAGACGTACTGGCCGGGCTCGATCTTGCGGGTGTCGGTCACGCGGCGGTAGCCGAGCCGGCGCAGCAAGCCCCCGAGATCGACGAGCTTCCAGTCGAGGCCCGGGTAGAGAAGGATCGGCGCGCTGTACACGCGGGAGGGAACGCGAAAGCGCTGTCCCTCGAAGCGGCCCCGGACAACCCGGTCGAGGCCCACGACCCAGCCGGCCGTGACCCAACCGAGCGCAAAGGTCGCAACCACGACGACAAGCGCCGCCGGACGGAACCAGCGCGGCAATCTCTTCGATTTCCCGCGGCGGGCGGGCGGGCGGGCCGCCTTCCTACGAGACTTCGCCAATGGCTATTCCCCGGCGGGGGGAACGCAGCGACGCTGACGCTGCGTGTAGGCTTCTCGCACGATCGCCGCGTCCTCGAGGTAACGCGGCAGTTCCTCGAGCAGCAGCGCCTGGGGCCCGTCGCATAGGGCTTGCGCGGGCTGCGGGTGGAAGTCCACCAGAACCAGATTCGCCCCGGCGATCACGCCCTGGGCTGTGACGTGGAAGACATCGAGCAGGCCATCGGGCGCCAGCGCACGGCTGCCGACGGAATGCGAGGGATCGATGCACACCGGCAGTCGCGTCATGCGCTTGACCGCCGGCACGTGAGCAAAATCGACGAAATTGCGGTGCGGATCGCCGAGATTCGTCTTCATGCCCCGCAGGCAGAAGACGATGCGCCGGTTCCCTCCCGACGCGACGTACTCGCAGGCGTTGAGCGATTCCTCGAGTGTGATCCCCATCCCGCGCTTGAAGAGCACCGGAAGCTCCGTCTGCTGGCCGACGGCCTTCAACAGCTCGAAGTTCTGGGCATTTCGGGTGCCGATCTGGACCATCACGCCCGTGGCCTGACCCGAGTCCGCGAGCGCGGCTTGGATCTGCTCCAGATGGCTCTCGTGGGTCACCTCCATCGAGAGGATCTTGATAGCGTGGCGTCCGGCCAGCTCGAAGACCCAGGGCAGGCAGTCGGCGCCGAGTCCCTGGAAATCGTAGGGGCTGGTGCGGGGCTTGAAGGCCCCGGCGCGCGCCACCTCGACGCCGTGCTCTGCGAGCGCCCGGAACATGGTCTCGGCGTTCTCGCGGCTGTCGACAGCGCATAGGCCCGGACAGACGTGGAAGCTTTCCTGGCTGATCCGCACGCCGTTGTACTCGAAGCCGACGGCATCGACCCCGCCCCCGTGGCGCCCGATGGCGCGGTACTTCTCGGTGATACGCACCACCTTCTCGACGCAGGCGAACTCCTCGAAGGGTTCCGTGGGGACCACCCCGGTGTGGCCGATCAGGTAGACCTCAGTCACCGAACGGGTGGCACCCTGGATGCGGTGGAGTTCCGTGCGGACGTCGCCGTAGCCCTCGGCCAGCGCGACCAGGCGCTGGACCTCGGGCCGGTCGGCCTCGATGTCGGCCTTGAGCACGATGATCACGTCGACAGGCCCCCCCATTCAAGCTACGGGGAGGGGCGGGCGGCGTCAATCCTCGCCCTTGCGAAAATCCCTTTTCTTTCCGAGATTTGCGCCATGTCCACCGGATCCAGGAAGCTCTGGGGAGGCAGGTTCGAGGCGGCGACCGACGCCGCGGTAGAACGCTTCACGGCATCGGTCCATTTCGACCGGGCGCTGGCGCGCTACGACCTGCGCCTCTCCCGCGCTCACGCGAGGATGCTCGGGGCCTGCAAGCTGATCGGGGCCGAGGACCAGGCCGCGCTGCTCGAGGGGCTCGAGCACATCGAACAGGAGATCGAAGACGGAAGCTTCCCGTTCGACCCGGCGCTCGAGGACGTGCACATGAATATCGAGGCCCGGCTCGCCGAGAAGATCGGCGAGCCGGCGCGGCGGCTCCACACCGGCCGCAGCCGCAACGACCAGGTGGCGACCGACCTGCTCCTCTACCTGCGCGACGCTGTCCAGGCCGCCGAGCGCGGCCTCCACGAGCTGCGCCGCACCCTGGTCACCCGGGCGCGGGAGCACCTAGACACGGTGCTTCCGGGCTACACGCACCTCCAGCGGGCGCAGCCGGTCCGGCTCGCGCACCACTGGCACGCCTACGTCGAGATGCTCGGCCGCGACGCCGCGCGCTTCCGCGACCTGCGGGGCCGGCTGCAGCTCTCACCCCTCGGGTCGGGCGCGCTGGCCGGCACCACGCTGCCTCTCGACCGAGAGGCGACGGCGCGGGAGCTCGGCTTCGCCGGGCCGGCGCGCAATAGCCTCGACGCTGTGGCGTCGCGGGACGCGGCCCTCGAATTCCTGGCGGCGACCGCGATCGCCATGGTGCACCTCTCGCGGCTGGCCGAGGAACTCGTGCTGTGGTCGAGCGCCGAGTTCAGTTTCGTCGAGTTGGACGACGCCTTCGCAACCGGCTCGAGCCTGATGCCCCAGAAGAAGAACCCGGACGTGCCGGAACTCGTGCGCGCAAAGAGCGGCCGGGCGATCGGGAACCTCGTGACGCTGCTCACCGTGTTGAAGGGCCTGCCCCTCGCCTACAACCGCGACCTGCAAGAAGACAAGGAGCCCGTCTTCGACTCCGCGGCGACGCTGCGCGACGCACTCGAAGTAACCGCCGGGGCAATTGCGACGCTGCGCGTGGACAGCACGCGCATGCGCGACGCAGCCAGCGACCCGATGCTGCTCGCCACGGACCTGGCCGAGATCCTCGTCGGCGAGGACGTCCCGTTCCGGGAGGCCCACGAGACGGTGGGCCGAATCGTGCGCCACTGCCTCGAGAAGAACCTGAACCTGCGCCAACTCACGCGGAAGGATCTCGCCGCCTTCGACCCGCGCTTCCCAGCCGGCGCTTCCGAGTTGCTGGACCTCGACCGCTCTCTCGAGGCGCGCGCGCTGCCCGGGGCAACGGCCCGAGAAACCGTGGCCGCGGCCCTCGATGCGTCCGAAGTCGAGATCACCGAGGCGCTCGACACGCTCCAAACCGAGACAGCCACGTGAGGCGCTTGGCCGCGCTTCTACTGCTCGCGGCCGTGGCGGCGACGGCCGGTTGCGGCCGGGTCGGTCCTCCGGTGCGCCACTCCTCCGCGCCGCCGCCCGCCAGCACCGGCGCCGCAGTCGAGACGCCTGGCACCGGCGCCGCAGTCGAGACGCCTGGCACCGGCGCGACCGACGAGGAGGAGGCGAAGTGAGCGATCCCTTCCCCCGGACGGACGGCTGGCTCCACGCCGAGGCGGTGCCGCTTGCGCGCATCGCCGAAAAGGTAGGGACGCCCGTCTACGTCTACAGCGCCACGGCGCTCGCCGAGCGCTACGACGCACTCGAAGCCGCGTTCGAGGGCGTGGGCCACCTGATCGCCTACTCGATCAAGAGCAACGCCAACCTGGCGGTGGTGCACGACCTCGTCGAACGCGGGGCAGGTGTCGACGTAACCTCGCGCGGCGAACTCTTCCGCGCGCTGCGCGCCGGTGCGGACCCGGCGAAGATCGTCTACTCCGGAGTCGGCAAGCGCGACGATGAGATCGCGGCGGCTCTCGAAGCCGGGATCAAGCTCTTCAACGTGGAATCGCGGGCGGAGCTGCGTCGGATCGACGCCGTGGCGGGTGAGACCGGCCTGGAGGCGCCCGTGGCCTTCCGCGTCAATCCGGACGTCGACCCCGAGACCCATCCCTACATCTCGACCGGGTTGCGCACGAGCAAGTTCGGCATCCCGATCCAGGAGGCCGTGGGGGCCTACGCCGAGGCCAAGGCCCTGGCCCACGTCCGCGTCGTCGGGGTCGACTGCCACATCGGCTCGCAGCTCACCAAGCTGCGCCCCTTTGGCGACGCCCTGGCGCGCGTGGCAGACCTGGTACGCGAGCTTCGCGACGCCGGTCACGCGATCGAGGTAATCGATGTAGGCGGCGGACTCGGCGTGGTCTACGACGAGGAGCGCCCGCCCAGCATGCGGGAATATGCCGCCGTCGTGGGCGACGCCGTCGGCGGGCTCAATTGCGAAATCATCCTCGAGCCGGGCCGCTCGATCACCGCCAATGCCGGCGTCTTCGTGACCCGCGTTCTCTACGAGAAGGAAAATGAGGACAAGCACTTCGTCGTGGTGGACGGCGCCATGAACGACCTGATCCGGCCGGCTCTGTATCAATCGTTCCAGCGGATCGAACCCGTCGGACCGCCGCGAAGCGAGCTGCGCACGGTCGACGTGGTGGGACCCGTCTGCGAGTCCGGCGACTTCCTGGCAAAGCAGCGGCGGCTGCCGGCGCTCGAACGCGGCGACCTCCTGGCAGTGCGCTCGGCGGGTGCCTACGGCTTCACCATGGCATCGAATTACAACGGCCGTCCGCGCTGCGCCGAGGTGCTGGTGCGCGGCGGCCACTGGGCCGTAGTGCGCGAGCCCGAGAGCCTGGACGACCTGGTGCGCGGCGAGAGCATCCCCGGAGACCTGGTCGGATGAAGGCGCTCGCCTTCACGAAGATGCACGGGGCGGGCAACGACTTCGCGGTGCTCGACGGGCTGAGCGGCGAACTGCCGCCGCTCGAACCGCTGGCGGCGCGCCTTTGCGATCGCAACCTCGGCATCGGCGCCGACCAGCTGCTGGTGGTGCGCCCGTCCGAGCGGGCCGACTTCCGCATGCAGATCTTCAACGCCGACGGCTCCCAGGTCGAGATGTGCGCCAACGGGATCCGCTGCTTCTACGAGTTCGTGCGCAGCCGGGGCCTCACCGATGCCGACGAGATCGGCGTCGAGACGCTCTCGGGCGTGGTGCGGCCCCGCCGGGCGGGCGCGGGACGCGTGCGCGTCGACATGGGCCCGCCCGTGCTGGCGCCGGCCGAGATCCCCACCACGCTCGGGCAGGGCGCCGGCCCGGTGCTCGACGTCCCGCTCGACGTGGCGGGGGAGACCCTGCGCGTCTCGTGCGTCTCGATGGGAAACCCGCACGCCGTACTCTTCGTCGACGACCCGGAAGCGGCACCCGTCGAGCGGCTCGGCCCGCAAATCGAGCACCACCCGGCCTTCCCGAACCGGGTGAACGTCGAGTTCGCCCGCGTCGAGAGCCGCGAGCGGGTGCGCCAGCGCACCTGGGAGCGCGGTACCGGCGAGACGCTCGCCTGCGGGAGCGGTGCCTGCGCCGTGGCCGTGGTATCCATGCTCCGGGGCTCGACCGACCGCAGCGTGACGATCGCGCTGCGCGGCGGCGAGCTCCGCATCGAGTGGCCGGCACCGGAGGCGCCCGTCTTCATGACGGGGCCGGCCGTCGAGGTCTTCACCGGGAGCTTCCCGCTCGAGGAGGATTGAGCCGTGTTCGAAGGGGTCTTCACCGCGCTCGTCACTCCGTTTCGCGAGGAGGGCTGAGCCGTGTTCGAGGGAGTCTTCACCGCGCTCGTCACTCCGTTTCGCGAGGAGGGCTGAGCCGTGTTCGAGGGAGTCTTCACCGCGCTCGTCACCCCGTTTCGCGACGGGGAAATCGACGCGCCGGCCCTGCACGCGCTCGTCGACCACCAGATCGACGCCGGCATCGACGGCGTGGTGCCCTGCGGCTCGACGGGCGAATCGGCGACGCTCTCCCACGCCGAGCACCGCCGCGTGGTCGAGATCGCCGTCGAGGCCGCCGGCGGGCGCATTCCCGTCGTCGCCGGAACGGGCTCAAACAATACCCGCGAGGCCATCGAGCTGACGCTCCACGCCAAGGAGGCCGGTGCCGACGGGGCGCTCCTGATCTCCCCCTACTACAACAAGCCCACCCAGGAGGGCATCTTCGCGCACTTCGAAGCCGTGGCGCGCGAGACCGGGCTGCCGCTCGTCGTCTACAACATCCCCGGGCGCACGGCCTCGAATATCGCGCCGGGCACGCTGGCGCGCCTGGCCGACGTGGACTCCATCGTCGGCGTAAAGGAGGCCTGCGGCGACCTCGACCAGATCGCCCACGTCGTGGCGGCATGCCGCGACGACTTCGCCGTGCTCTCGGGCGACGACGCGCTGACGCTGCCGTTGCTGGCCATCGGCGGGAAGGGTGTCATCTCGGTCAGCTCGAACGTCGCGCCGCGCGAGATGCTGGAGCTGGTGCGCGAGGCCCGGGCCGGCCGCTTCGACCGGGCGCTCGGCGTGCACCAGCGCCTGCTGCCGCTATTCGACGCGCTCTTCTGCGAAACGAACCCGATCCCGGTGAAGGCGGCCGTGGCGCTGCAGGGGCGCTGCGGCGACGAGATCCGGCTGCCGCTCACGCCGATTTCCGACGGCAACCGCGAGCGGCTGCGCGTGGTGATGAAGGAACTGGAGCTCCTGTGAGTACTGAAGGAGCTGGCCTGTTGTGAGTACCGAAGGAATTGGCGTTCCTCTGAGTGCCGCGAGTCCGGTGCGGGTGTGTGTCGTCGGCGCGCGGGGGCGCATGGGCGAGGCCGTGCGCGCGGCGCTCGACGAAGTGCCGGAGCTGACCCTTGCCGCCGCCCTCGAGGCAGCGGGCCACCCGGAGCTCGGCAACGAACTCGCCCCGGGAGTCCGGCTCGGCGACGACCCGAAGGCAGCCCTCGCCGGCTGCGACGTGGCAATCGACTTCAGCCTGCCCGCCGCAACTCTCGCCAGCCTGCGCGTCGCCGCGGCTGCAGGCGTCGCCTACGTGACCGGCACGACCGGGCTCAGCGCGGACGAACGCGACGAGCTGGCGGCCCTGGCCCAGCGCATTCCGGTGATCCACGCCGCCAACTTTTCGACGGCCGTAAACGTACTCGCGTGGCTCACCCGCGAAGCCGCGCGCCTGCTCGGCGCCGGCTTCGACGCCGAGTTGCTGGAGCTCCACCACGCGGCCAAGCGCGACGCCCCGAGCGGCACGGCGCTGCGGCTCGCGGCCGCGGTGGCCGAGGGACGCGGCACGACCCTGGAAGAGCACCTGGTTCTCGAACGCGCCGGCGAAATAGGGGCGCGCCCGGCCGGTGCGATCGGCATTCAGACCCTGCGCGGCGGTGACAACCCGGGCGAGCACGTGGTCCAGTTCGTCGGAACGGGCGAGCGCCTCGAACTCGCCCACCGCTCCATCACCCGCGACCATTTCGCCCGCGGCGCAGTGCGCGCCGCCGGCTGGCTCGCCGGCCGGCCGCCGGGCCTGGTCCCGATCGAAGACGTGCTGGGGCTCCACCCGGCCGCTTGATCCGGCCGCCAAGCCCACGGGCGGGCGCGCGCACCGCCAAGCCGTAGCTCCGCCGGTGCGCGCCCTCTGGGCCCGCGGGCCTAGATGTCGAAGTACAGCTCGAACTCGTGGGGGTGCGGCCGCGCGTCCACCGCCGCAATCTCGTTCTCGCGCTTGTACTCGATCCAGGTCTCCAGGGCATCGGCGGTGAAGACGTCGCCGTGCAGCAGGAAGTCGTGGTCGGCCTCCAGCTCGTCGATCGCCTCCGCGAGGCTCCCCGGCATCACCGGGATCCCGGCGACCTCCTCGGCAGCCAGCCCGTAGATGTCCTTGTCGAGCGGGTCGCCGGGCTCGATCTTGTTCTCGATGCCGTCGAGCCCTGCCATCAGCATGGCCGCAAAGGTGAGGTACGGGTTGCAGGAGGGATCCGGGTAACGGACCTCGACCCGCTTGGCCTTCGGGCTGGGCGAGTACATCGGGATCCGGCAGGCCGCCGAACGGTTCCGGCTCGAGTAGGCCAGGTTCACCGGTGCCTCGAAACCCGGGACGAGCCGCTTGTAGGAGTTCGTCGTCGGGTTGCTGAAGGCCGCAATGGCGCGCGAGTGCTTCAGGATGCCGCCGATGTACCAGAGGCCGAGATCCGAGAAGCCCGCGTAGCCTTCGCCCGCGAAGAGCGGCTTCCCGTCCTTCCAGATCGACTGGTGAACGTGCATACCCGTGCCGTTGTCATCGAATAGCGGCTTCGGCATGAAGGTCGCCGCGAGTCCGTGCTTGCGGGCGACGTTTTTCACCACGTACTTGTAGGTCAGCAGCTGGTCGGCCATGAGGACGAGCGTGTTGAAGCGCATGTCGATCTCGCCCTGGCCGCCCGTCGACACTTCGTGGTGGTGGGCCTCGATGCCGATCCCGAGCTTCTGCATCTCGAGGACCATCTCGGTGCGGATGTCCTGGAGCTTGTCCGTGGGCGGGACCGGAAAGTAGCCCTCCTTGTGGCGCGGCTTGTAGGCGAGGTTGCCGCCCTCTTCCGCCGCGCCCGAACGCCACTTGCCCTCGCGCGAGTCGAGGAAGTAATAACCCTCGTTCGTGCCCGTCGAGAAGCGGACGTCGTCGAAGAGGAAGAACTCGGCCTCGGGCCCGAAGTAGACCGTGTCGCCGATGCCCGCGCGGCCCAGGTATTTCTCGGCCTTCTTGGCGATCCAACGCGGGTCGCGCGAGTAATTCTCCTTGGTGATCGGATCGACGATGTCGCAGGTGAGCACCAGCGTCGGGTGCTTGAAGAACGGATCGATGAAGGCCGTATCGGCGTCGGGGACCATGAGCATGTCGCTCTCGTTGATCGCCTGCCAGCCGCGGATCGACGAGCCGTCGAAGCCCAGCCCTTCTTCGAAGACCTCCTCCGTGATCTCACCGATCGGGAACGAGCAGTGCTGCTGCTGCCCCGGCCAGTCGGTAAACCGGAGGTCGGCCATTTCTACGCCGCTCTTCTCTGCATTTGCGAGAACTTCCTTGGGGGAACTCATCTCTACCTCGTGCTTCGAACGGCCCGCGGGCCGGGGGGTGAAAACTCAGACAGCGTCCGCGCCGCGCTCGCCGGTGCGGATCCGGATCACTTCTTCGACGGGAAGAACGAAGATCTTGCCGTCGCCGATCCGGCCGGTATTGGCCGCCTCGACGATGGCCTGCACGGCCTTGTCGCAGAGTTCGGCGCTCACCGCAACCTCGATCTTGATCTTCGGGAGAAAATCGACCACGTACTCGGCGCCGCGGTAAAGCTCCGTGTGGCCCTTCTGGCGCCCGAAGCCCTTCACCTCGGTCACCGTCATCCCCTGGATGCCGATGCCGTGAAGCGCCTCTTTCACCTCGTCGAGCTTGAAGGGCTTGATGATCGCCTCGATCTTGCGCATGTGGGCTCCTCCCCTCTGGCCTGGCCAGCCGCGTTCGACCGACACGGCACCGGGCGGAGGAGATAGCAAACGACGTGCCGCCGCGGAGAGCCCAAGCAGACCCAGCGCGCCGGCCGCCCAAAACCTGCGCAGGCGCTGGGCAGCGGCTGCTCAGAACTTTGGCAAGCGAAGCCCCCGTGGGGGGCCACCCAAGAACCGTGGGGCTGCCAAAAAAAGACGGGGCGCGGCGTCCTCTGCGACGCCGCGCCCCCGCGTAACTTGCTCCAGCAGGCGCCGGAGCAGGCCTCAAGAACTCAGAACTGGTACACCAGCTCCGCGCCCGTCAGCCAATTGTTTCGGTTCCTGAAATTATCGCGAACGAAGATTCCGCCCGAGCCGTCGGCCGAGACCGCCGTGTCGGTGGAGGGATCGTCCGGTCTGATGAAGTCAAAGCGGTCGAACCGCCCTTCCGCCTTCAGCGTCAGGTTGTCCGTGATGGCGTAATCCGCGGTGAGGGTGAACCCCCATGCATCCAGATCCGTCGCATCCCCGATCCGATCTGTCGCCCCGAAGAGGTTCCGGTTGTCCTGGATGAACTCGCCGCGCAGCGCCAGGCCCAGGCGATCGTTGATGGCGTAACGCGCTGCCGCCGCGACGCCCCAGCCCTCGGGCTTCCCACCGGTGTAGGTAATTGAAGCGTCGTCCGGCCCACCACTCATGTGCTGCTTGTAGGTGAAGTTCAGCCAGGTCGAGAGGCTCTCGATCGGGTCGAACGTCGCGACGAGGTCCGCGGTGATGAACGGGTCGTGACGGCCGCCGTACTCCTCGTTGCCCCACAGCATATTTGCC
>PVBE010262809.1_pt1 | contig 67789 bp, 54 predicted proteins | sample 1631181 | NCBI WGS metagenome assembly PVBE01 (sample SAMN08397723, study PRJNA350692) | Marine metagenome, whole genome shotgun sequencing project. | isolation source: water | place: Pacific Ocean | collected 2012-04
ACTCTACTCGGACAATCTGAGCCAAGAAGTGAAGAAGGGATTGCATGAGCGTAGAGCACAAGGTCTTTACTGCGGCTTGTTGCCGTTCGGGGCAAGGAAAGATGGGGATGGTATACCGTGTCCTGACCTCGACATGTTTCCTGGCTTGAAAATGGCCTTCGACCTGGCGGGGGTCGGTAAGAGCGACAGAGAGGTAGCCAGAGCACTGAACGCAGCGGGGTACAGGACAGCCGGCAACCAGGGCAATCGGCTGTTCTCCAAGGACACGGTTAGAGGAATACTCACCAACAGGTTCTACCTGGGTGAAATACCTGACGGTAACGGAGGATGGAATCAGGCACGCCACGAACCCTTGGTGCCCGACAACCTGTTTGAAGCCGCTCGAGCCGCCAGGGAACGGAACAGGCATAATCCTTCAAAGACGACCAGGGCTGACGCTCGGCTGTCTTCTCTATCTGGGTTAGCCAGATGTTGGGAATGCGGTGCCACTCACAGGACGCTGCGTCAGCGGGAAGTGGCGCGGATGGTCTGCAACACGAAGCTGAAGCGGGGCGGCTGCTCACAGAAGAGTGCCAGGCTGGACCGCTATGAAACTCAGCTTCAAGACTATATGTCGGCGTTCCGTATACCAGAGGACTATCACGAAAAGCTACTGGACGCGCACAACAGTCTCACGTCCGCCTACGACGACACTGACCAGCAGCGCAAGCAGCTGATGGCGACCTTGGAAAGGTTGAAAGATTTGTACAAGTGGGGCGACAAGACTCGGCGGGAATACATGGCAGAGTCCAACGAAATCGAACAGGCCCTCAGGTCACTTCCACAAACCGACCACGACGAGGAGACAGTCACAAGGTTGGCTGAATTCCTGCGAGACGTAGCCTCAGCCTGGCGAGAGGCGACCCAGAAGAATCGGAACAAGCTGGCGAAAGCCCTGTTCGAGTCCGTGTGGGTTAAAGACCAGAGCGTGCTGGGCGTAACACCAAGAGCTGAGTTGAAACCCTTCTTCGACCTGCAATACTCGGAACTGTCAACCGATGTATTGCAGTGGCGACCCCGACCGGATTCGAACCGGCGATCTCTGCCTTGACAGGGCAGGTCAACATCGACACTTCGTCTTGGATTGCTGAAAGAATCGGGCAGGCCGTACTCTTCGTTTGCCGGTTGGAGCGGGAGAGGGGATTCGGACGCCCGACATCTTCCTTGGCAAGGAAGTGCTCTACCACTGAGCTACTCCCGCTCGCATTCCGGGCGTCCATGACGCGTCCGAGGGGTGCTCGTGACGCCGCCGTGGGCCGGCTCCGGTGCCGAGGGTCAGAATCGAACTGACGACACCAGCATTTTCAGTGCTGTGCTCTACCAACTGAGCTACCTCGGCTCCTAGAAATATGGTAGGCGGACGGCGAAGCCGATGTCAAGGCGCGCGTGTGCGTACGCGTGAGGGGTACGTGAGCGGCTGTCGATCGGGCTTAGCCCTCAGCAGTCAGCCCTCAGCGAGTCGAGCGCTTGCGGACGTTCGAGACGAAAAACTTGAATTGTGCCCACCCGCCCGCCTTCGAGGGTGTTGTTAATTGGGGGCACATCCCCCAATCCCCTTGCCAGAGGGGCGTTGCCCTCTGGACTCCCATGACCAATCGTTCCGGGATGGAAGCGTCTCGTTTGCGCCTGCGTATCAGTGGTCGCTGCACGCACGCGTTTGGCTCCCGCCCAGATGCCTCATTCGTGGCCTTCGTTTTCCTACCATCGTGACTGAGCGATGGTGTAGAATTGAGAATGGCGTTGGCCAGGGGTGGCGACAACGCTAATCCTGTTGCTTTCCGAGGTTCCCGTTTGGCTGATTTTGATGTTGTCGTACTTGGGTCCGGACCTGGCGGATATGTAGCCGCGATTCGCGCCGGACAGCTTGGGCTGCGAACCGCGATCGTCGAGCGTGACGCGCTCGGCGGCGTGTGCCTGAACTGGGGCTGTATTCCGTCCAAGGCGTTGCTTCGAAACGCCGAGGTTCTCGATCTCGTCCAACACGCCGACGACTATGGCATCAGCGTCGACAACATCGAGTTCGACTACGGTAAAGCCGTCGACCGAAGCCGTGAGGTGGCCGGACGCCTGACTCGCGGAGTCGGGATGCTTCTCAAGAAGAACAACGTCGAGCACATCCCTGGCATCGGCCGGCTCGTCGACGCGTCGACTATCGAGATCACCGACAGCGGGCGACGGGTGACGGCGGACAACGTCATCATCGCCACCGGAGCTCGGCAGCGCGACATCGCGTCGCTGCCCGTCGACCGGAGTATCGTCATCACGAGTCGCGAGGCGATCGAGTTGCGCGATGTCCCGCAGCGCGTCGTGATCGTCGGCGGAGGCGCGACGGGCTGCGAGTTCGCTCACATCTGGAACACGTACGGCGCCGAGGTCACCATAGTCGAACTCCTCCCGAGCCTCATTCCGAACGAAGACGCGGAGATCGGGGCGAAATTGCAGCGCTCGTTCCGCCGTCAGGGCATCAATTTCATGACCGGCGCGAACGTCGGAGGCATCACCGTAACCGGCAACACGGCGAGCGTGGCCGTGTCGGCCAACGGCGAGTCGTCGACGATCGACTGCGACAAGGTTCTCGTCGCGGTTGGGGTTCAGGGCAACATCGACAACATCGGCCTCGACGCCGCGGGAATCGAAACGGACCGTGGCTTCATCCAAATTGACGAAAGGATGCAGACCAACGTCGCGGGCGTGTACGCGATCGGCGACGTGACGGGCAAGCTGCTGCTGGCGCACGTGGCGTCGGCGCAGGGCGTAACTGCCGTCGAGACCATCGCAGGCCTGGATCCGCCCGAACTCGACTACACGCAGTTGCCTCGGGCGATCTATTGCAAGCCACAAGTCGCGAGTTTCGGGCTGACCGAGGCGCAGGCTATCGAGCAGGGTCACGCGATCAAAATCGGCAAGTTCCCGTTCATCGCCAGCGGCAAAGCGCTGGCGCTTGGAGCGTCCGAGGGATTCGTGAAGCTCGTTGTCGACGAAGAGATCGGCGAGATTCTCGGCGGACACATGATCGGCACCGAAGTGACCGAGCTCCTGGGCGAGCTCTCGATGACGAGACTCCTCGAAGGCACGACGGCCGAACTCGGTTGGTTAGTACATCCGCACCCGTCGATATCGGAGACCCTCAAAGAAGCGGCCCTGGCGGCACAAGGCGAGGCGATACATATCTGATCAGGCGCACGGCGTTCGGCGGCTGGGTTTCGGTGGAGCACCATTAGCAACAGTGGGTAAGAGTGCCCGCGGCAAGCGAAGCATGGCTTGGCCTTAAAAGGCCAGAGCACCCTTCGAGTGGCGGCGCGGGCGTTCAAGTCTGACCAGTCCTATCGGGACTAGGTTTGGCCCTGAAGGGCCAGAACACCGGCGACCGGCTATGAGGCTGGCCAAAACGCAACATGAATCGTTGAATCGTCCGACATCGGCATCGGTGGATCACAGAGGTTCTCAATGAAGTTGGCGCCGAATATCGAAAAGAGCGAAGTCGCAGGCCTCTACCGGCAGATGCTGCTCATTCGACGTTTCGAAGAAGCCGCGGCCAGGCTGTACATGCAGAGCCACATTCGGGGATTTTTGCACCTGTACATCGGCGAGGAAGCCATCGCGGTCGGATCTGTGTCCACGCTTGGGCCGCAGGACTACGTGATCGGCCACTATCGCGATCACGGCCACGCCCTCGCTCGCGGCATGGACCCCAAGGTTGCGATGGCTGAATTGTGCGGCAAGGCGACCGGCAGCAGCGGCGGCAAGGGCGGCTCGATGCACCTGTTCGACGCCAAGCTCAATTTCATGGGCGGCCACGCGATCGTCGCCGGCCAGATCCCGATTGCGGTCGGCCTGGCCCTCGCGATCAAGTACAAGCGCGAGAACGGCGCGGTGCTCTGCTTCTTCGGCGACGGCGCGGTGAACGAGGGCGAGTTCCACGAGTCGCTGAACCTGGCGTCGGTATGGAACCTGCCCGTGATCTTCTTCTTAGAAAACAACCTCTACGGCATGGGCACGCACGTCGAACGGACCCACGCCGGCGGACGCGACATCTACAAGTCGGCCGAACAGTACAAGATCCCGGCGATCCAGGTCGACGGCATGGACTTGATGGCCGTCCGACAGGCAACCTCCGAAGCGGTCGAGCGCATCCGCGACATCGGCGGACCGATCTTCCTCGAAGCCATGACGTATCGATATCGTGGCCACTCGATGGCCGACCCTGTCGCGTATCGCGAGACCGCCGAGGTTGAGGAGTGGCGCGTCAGCGACCCGATCGAGCGATTCAAGGCGTTTACACGCGCCGAAGGGCTCATCAACGACGACGAGGCAGCCGAGATCGACGCGGACGTCGCCAAGACCATCGAAGAGGCGGTGCAGTTCGCTCTGGACAGCCCTGAGCCGGACACGGACACCCTTTTCGACAACATCTACTCGTAGCACTGGAGCATTTCCTTGGCAGAGATGATTTTCAGAGAGGCCATCGCGCAAGGGCTGCGCGAGGCCATCGAAGGCGACGAAAACGTTCTCCTGATGGGAGAGGACATTGGCGCATACGACGGCGCGTACGCCGTCACGCGAGGATTCCTAGACAAGTACGGCCCCGAGCGCGTTCGGGACACGCCCATATCGGAATCGGGATTCGTCGGCGCGGCGGTGGGAGCGGCCCTCGCGGGACTGAAGCCGATCGTCGAGATCATGACGATCAACTTCTCGCTCCTGGCCATGGACCAGATCATCAACCACGCGGCCAAGCTGCCGTACATGTCCAACGGCCAGTTCAAGGTGCCGATGATCATCCGCACGGTAACCGGCGGCGGGGCGCAACTCGCCGCGACGCACAGCCAGAGCTTCGAAGGGTGGTACGCTTCGGTGCCCGGACTCAAGGTCGCCGTCCCTTCGACCCCGTACGATGCGCTTGGGCTGCTTCGGACCGCGATCAACGACGCAAATCCGATTATCTTTGCCGAGCATGCGTTGCTCTACGGTTCGCGAGGAGATGTGCCGGCCGACTACTACGACGTGCCGTTCGGCAAAGCGAACGTGACGCGGACGGGCGAAGACATCACGCTGGTCGCGCATGGTCGCATGGCGCACATCGCTTCGCAGGCGGCCGATATGCTCGCCGAACGCGGCAAAGACGCGGAGGTGATCGACCTTCGCACGCTCCGGCCGCTGGACGTCGAAACCGTCGTCGAGTCCGTCAAGAAGACCAACCGGGCGGTCATCGTCGAGGAGACCTGGAAGACGGGCGGATTCGCGGGAGAGATCGCGAGCTCAATCCAGGAACAGGCTTTCGATTACCTGGACGGCCCAGTGGTCCGCGTCGGCGGCGCGGACGTTCCGACTCCGTACAACGGCACGCTCGAAGCGGCGACGATTCCCAACGCCGAGCGAGTTCTCGAATCGATCGAGAAGCAACTGGGTTTGTAGGCGGCGCCCGACCGTCTCGATGGTCTCTCCGGCAAACTCAGCACGGGCATCGAGCCTGACGGCGGTCTGAGTCCGGAGAATACATATTTGTATTACGTTCCGAGGGGGTAACAATGGCAACTGACCTCACCATGCCCCAGATGGGCTACGACATGCAAGAAGGCACTGTCGTTCGATGGCTGATAGACGAGGGAGCCGCGGTCGAGCTTGGCGAAGCGATCGCGGAGATCGAGACGGACAAGGCGGTCGTCGAATTCGAGTCGTATGCTTCCGGCACCTTGCTGCGACACGTGGTTCCCGAAGGCAGTGTAGTGCCCGTGGGCCAGGTGATCGCGGTGGTGGGCGCCGAGGGCGAAGTGCCTGTCGTCGAGGCGGAGCCGGCCCCCGCGGACGATGCGGCAGACGATCCCGTCGTATCAAAAGAAGAGACTCCCAGCGAGCCCGTGGCAGAATCCGAACCGGAAACCGCTGCCATACCGTTGGAAGCCCCGGCGAGCGCTCCGTCGGCCGATGGAGGCGCTGAAATGCAACCGGAAGAGGACGACCGGCGGACATTCGCCACCCCGGCTGCACGAAAGATCGCCGAAGAGCGAGGCATCGACCTCGCGACTGTCGCGGGCACGGGCCCCGGCGGTCGAATCGTCAAAGAAGACGTGCTGGCCGCGCCCGAGCCGCCACCCGAATTCGAGGCGGCTCCACCTCCTCCACCGCCGTTGCAGTCCATCCCACCGATGCCTGAGCCCGTCATCGCGTCGGTAGCCGACGATGATTCGGCTCCCGCCGAAAGGCTGGAGCCGCTCTCGCGCATGAGGCAGCAGATCGCGCGCGTCACGGTGCGAAGCAAGACCGAGAAACCGCACTTCTACGTGACAACTGACATCGACATGAGCCAGGCGATGGCACTGCGACCGCAGATCAACCAGACTTTGGCCGATGAGGGCGTCCGCGTCACGGTCAACGACCTGATCATCAAGGCATGCGTTCACGCGCTGAAGGTCTACCCGAAATTCAACTCGTACTACCAGGACGACGGCATCCAGCAAAACGACGCCATCAACATCGGCGTCGCCATCGCCATCGAGGAAGGGCTGATCGTTCCGGCCATGTTGGACTGCGGCGAAAAGTCGCTCAAAGAGCTCGCGCAGGGGAGTCGAGACCTGGCGGACAGAGCCGGGAACGGCACACTGCGTCCGCAAGAGTACTCGGGCGGCACCTTCGCGGTCAGCAACCTGGGCATGTTCGGCGTCTCCAACTTCGTGGCCATCATTCAGCCGCCCCAGAGCGCCGTCCTGGCTATCGGCGCGGTTCGCAAGATGCCCGTGGTCCGCGACGACGAGGTTGTCGTCTCCGAGGTCATGACGGTTACGCTGTCCGGCGATCACCGCATCGTGGACGGCGCGGAAGGCGCCCAGTTCGTCAACGAGGTCAAACGCCTCCTCGAGAGCCCGCTGGGGATGCTGGTGTAGGGCAGTTCGTAGCGGCGGGTTTCAACCCGCTCGTGGTTTCGCCCAGCATCATTGTTGCAGTCGGGTGATTCTATGGTTGTTGCGCCCATTAACGATGCTGTTCAGCATTCGATAGGCGGCGGGCGGGTTTGACACCCTCCCTTACGGATCGTGCCACCCACGCCTCGCTCCAGAACCGATGATACGGCTACGCCGGTGCTCTGGCCCCGATAGACTCGGGGCCAAGCTGCCTATGCCCAAGTGCGACCGCCCGTCTGCGGCCAAACTCCCCTGCCCCGTGTTGTGCTCGGAATGCGGAACATTTAAGATTGGCTTTGATCTTCGAAACAAGGTGATTGCATGGGTGCTCTAGACAATATCGTGGTGCTTGACCTTTCGCGTATCCTGGCCGGACCCTACTCGACTCAGATGCTTGCAGACCTGGGCGCGACCGTTTGGAAAATCGAATCGCCGTGGGGCGACGACACCCGCAAGTGGGGGCCGCCGTTTCAGGAGACCGAGAGTTCGTATTTCCTTTCGGCGAACCGGGGCAAAAAAAGCCTTATCGTCAACCTTCGCGATGAGCGCGGACAGGCCGTCATCCGACAGATGGCGGCAAAAGCCGATGTCCTCGTGGAGAACTTCAAGTCCGGCGACCTCGCGCGATACGGCCTCGACTACGAGGCGATGGCCGAGCTCAACCCTGGGCTCGTCTATGCTTCAGTTACTGGTTTCGGGCAGACGGGACCCCGCGCCGCCGAGCCGGGGTACGACGCCGCGCTTCAGGGCATGACCGGCATCATGAGCGTCTCAGGTGAGCCCGACGGCCCTCCCACCAAGGTCGGCGTGGCATGGATTGACATCCTGACCGGCTTGAATGCGACGATCGGAATCCTGACCGCGCTCCACGAGCGTCACACCAGCGGCCTGGGACAACGAGTAGACGTGTCGCTGTTCGACTCGGGAATCGCGGCGATGGCGAACCTGGCGCAAAGTTATCTGGCAACCGGAGTGGCGCCTGGCCGGATCGGCACGGCGCATCCTCAAATCGCCCCTTACCAGGCGTTCGAGGCGTCGGACGGATACTTCATGCTCGCGGTCGGCAACGACAACCAGTTCCGAAGGGTATGCGACGCGCTTGGGCTGTCCGATCTGCCGGACGATCCTCGCTTCGCCGAAAACGCCGGCAGGGTCGAGAACCGAGACGAGTTGATTGCAATGTATTCTGAGGCTTTCAGCAAGAACACGCGCGATCACTGGATCGCCGTCATCGGGGAGATCGGCGTCACCGCGACCCCCGTGAACACGCTGGCTGACATCTTCGAAGACCCGCAGGCGAAAGCTCGAAAGTCGCTGTGGGACATGGACCACCCGACCATCGGCAAGATCCAGGTTATCGGGAGCGCGCTCCAGCACCTCAGCCGCACGCCGGCCGCCCCAAGCACGCCGCCTCCGCTGCTCGGAGAGCACACGCGAGAGGTTCTGAGCGACGCCTTGGGCATCCCCGAAGACGAGATCGCCGAATTGTTCGAGGCGGGCGTCGTCAAGTGAAGCGTCCGGTGCAAAGAATATTCGAGCGTCGCACTTGCAAACATGCATGAGCGAGCCCTCGACGGCGTCAAAGTCGTCGAGATAGCCGAGGGTGTGTCCGGCCCGTTTTGCGGTAGGATTCTCGCCGGCATGGGGGCCGAGGTCGTCAAGATCGAACGGCCACCCGGCGGCGATCGATCGAGGCGTGAAGCGCCGTTTTTGCCCGGAGTCGCCGAGCCCGAATCCAGTGCCTTGTTCCTGCACCTGAACTCGAGCAAAAAGAGCGTCACGCTGGATTGGCGATCCGCCGAGGCGCGACCCGTCTTCGAGCGGCTTCTACCTGCCGCACATCTGCTCATCGAAAACAGTCCCCCAGGCACGCTGGAATGCCACGGGCTAGGATTCGATGCGCTTCACTCCACTCACCCAACCCTCAGCGTTGTCTCGATCACCGATTTCGGCAGCTTCGGCCCGTACGCCGACTGGAGCGCGACGCCGCTGGTCGACCTGGCGCTTGGCGGGTACCTGTATCTCTCCGGCGAAGAGGATCGCGAGCCGCTGATGTTACCGGGATTCCAGCCTGATTACGTGGCCGGATTGCACGGCTATCTGGGAGCAACTTTGGCCCTATGGTCGCTGGATGAGACCGGCGAAGGCCGGCACGTCGAGGTGTCGGCGGTGGAGTCACTCGCTTCGATGTCGCAGTTCACCACCGTCATGCACACCTACAGCAACGTGGTTCGTCGACGGCACGGCAACCGGTGGGAGAGCGAGGGCGGCTACGCCAGACACCCGATCACGGTGCTTCCGTGCAAAGACGGACACGTGTCGTTCTCCGTGGCCATTGAGCCACAGTGGGAGATGCTGTGCGCCATGATCGGACGTCCCGACATGCTGGAAGACTCGAGGTACCCTACATTCGACGATCGAAGAAAGCACGCCGACGAAATCGATGCGATTTTGACCGCCTGGCTGGAAGACAAGACGAAGCAGGAAGTATTCGACATGGCGGCGGGAATCTGGTCAGTGCCTGCAGCTCGGGTGTCAGGCTTGGCCGAAGTCCTCGACGACCCGCAGTATCGATCGAGAGGTTTGTGGTCGGAAGTCGATCACCCCGTCGCCGGCAAATACACGCAGCCTACCGTGCCATATCAGATGCGAGGGACTCCGCCCTCGTTCGGCCGGGCGCCAATTTTGGGCGAGCACAACGACGAGATACTCCGCGATCGGCTTGGCTTCGATTGGTAGGAACTCGATGGGATGACGATCAAGGGACCGAAGGGACGAAAGGGACTGAAGGGTCTGCCGGGCGACCCTCATACGACGTTCATGAGACGATAGAAAATTGACAACAACCGGCGTTCTAAAAAGCGTGCGTGTGCTTGACCTGACGCGGGTCTGGGCGGGGCCGCTCGCCACTCGAATGCTCGGTGATTTCGGCGCTGAGGTCATTAGGATCAGCGACCCTCGGAGCCCTTCCGGTCGAGAAGGCGGCATCAACAACAAGCTCAATCGGAACAAACAGGGCCTTGCTCTACGGTTGGACGAACCCGCTGGCAAACAGCTCTTCCTGGACCTCGTGAGCATCAGCGACGTCGTGGTCGAGAATTTCAGGCCGCGGGTCATGCGCAACTTCGGACTCACGTATGACGTCCTGCGAGATGTTCGGCCCGACCTGATCATGTGCTCGATGCCTGGTTTCGGAACCGAGGGCGAGTACTCGGAGTACCCAGCGTTCGGACCGTCCGTCGAGACGATGACCGGCATCACGAGTCTGATGGGCTACCCAGGCGGCCCGCCGCAGGCATCGGCGATCGCTTATCCCGACGCGGTAGCCGCCATGAACTCGGTGGGCGCGATGATGACGGCGCTATGGCATCGGAGGCGAACGGGGCGTGGGCAGTTCATCGACTTGGCGCTGTCCGAGGGTCCCGTCTGCCAGATCGGCGAGCACATCGTCGCGTTCTCGCAGACTCGAGAACAACCGCCAAGGCGTGGCAACAGCCATCCCGACCAGGCGCCGTACGGTTGCTACCCTACCGCGGGCGACGATCAGTGGATCGCGATCTGCGTCACGTCAGATGCGCAATGGCGAGCGCTTCGCGATGCGATGGGAGAGCCGAGTTGGGCACAGAACACCGAACTCGCCCACGCCTCGGGGCGTGTGGAGAATCGCGATCAGATCGATGCACGCATCGGAGAATGGGCCGCCGACAAGGACGCGGCTGAGCTCTCTCGCCTGCTCCAAGAACGGAGGATCGCGGCCGGGCACGTCTTGAACAACTGGCAACTTCTCGAGGACCCGCACCTGAACGCGCGCGGTTACTTCGTCGACATCGAGGAGCCGGACGTGGGCTCAAAGAAATATCCGGGTCAGGCGATTCGGATGTCCTCGACCCCGGCGAGCCAATGGAACCCGTCAGCTTTGCTGGGCGAGCACACGGCCCGGCTCATGACGGACCTACTGGGAGCGCGAGATGCTGAGGTCACCGCGATGGTCGAAGACGGGACCGTAGGGGTGTGGTCGGAAGCGGACGACCTGTCGTGATGACGGGCGGCATGCTCAGACGGGCGCTGGGCGAATCGCGGCAATTGGAGTAAACTCGTCGAACACATTCGAAAGAAGGAAATGGTGAGAACGTAGTGGCAGACAAAGTAATCAATTCACCCATGACCGGCAAGGTTATCGAGATCGCGGTCCAGGACGGCGCGACCGTCAGTGAAGGCGACCTATTGATCGTCATCGAGTCCATGAAGATGGAGAACGAATTATTCGCCGATCAGGACGGCACGATCGCGAAGATACTGGTCGAAGACGAACAGAACGTATCCGAGAACGACCCGTTGGTCGAGTTCGCGTAGGTCCGGTGCGGCGCTCGCGGTTAACCGAGCGTTATCGGGTTTGCTTCGAACTGCGGACCGATGATCGTAAAATCAATACGTTGTACTCGACGCCTCTCGCCAAGTTGAGCCTTCCGCAGAAGTGGGAGCCCTGGGATCGTAACGCAAAGATGCGTGTTCCTCGACCAGATTCTTCGGCTGCTGCCTCTAAATAACAGAGGATATGTTGCGGTGCGGCGCCCGTGTTCGAGACGAGGGTCGGCCTGAAAGCCGAGCCCACCACGTCGGAGGTGCTCTGGCCCTTATGATCATCAACATAATAGTTTGCGTACAACGCATCCCATGACGTTGAGGGCCCGCGGAGTGAGAAGCCTCTGGAGTTCTGCTGGCAAAAGTGCCTGTCCGCCGACCAGATTCTTCGGCTGCGGCCTCAGAATGACACATTTTGGACAATGCCACTTATTTTGTTTATCGCCATCAGGGCCAAGCCCAGCAGCAACTTCACACGAAATGACCAGCCGTGACGAATTTGCGAGGCTCCGGCGAAACCGTTGACGCACTTGTGGCTTGTTGCTACACTCGCGCCTGTGCAGGTTGCAGCGGAGTTGACCTGTGCAGCTCGCGCCTGAATGCGACGACGGTCTCAGGTGAATCTTCAGCGATCTGACACTCCGGTAGTTACGAAAAAAACCAACCATGGGAGGGCAGCGATGACGACGCACTCAACGTTGAATCGCGAAACGATGCTGTGGATGTACCGAACGATGGTAACCATCCGCAGATTCGAGGAGCAGTCCCGCCGAGAGTCCGACGCGGGCAAGCTGCGAGGCATGCACTCATCGATCGGACAAGAGGCGGTGCCGACAGGCATCTGCGCTCACCTGCGCGATGACGATTTCGTGCTCGGCACCCATCGCAGCCACCATCACTGCATCGCCAAGGGCGTCGACATCAACGAAATGATGGCCGAGTTGCTGGGCAAGTCCACCGGCACCAACAACGGCAAGGGCGGCACGATGCACATCGCCGACATCCATAAAGGCATGCTCGGCGCCAACGGAGTCGTCGGATCCAACATTCCGGTCGCCACCGGCGTCGGTCTCAGCGCCAAGGTGCGCGGCACCGACCAGGTGAGCGTGGTGTTTTTCGGAGACGGCGCGTCCAGCCAGGGTTCGCTGCACGAGTCGATGAACCTTGCCAGCGTTTGGAAGCTGCCTGTCGTCTTCGTTTGCGAGAACAACCGCTACGCCGAGTCGACCCCGTTCGAGTTCACGGTTGCGGGCGGCTCCATCTCCAATCGCGCTGCGGGATACGACATGCCAGGGATCACCGTGGACGGTCAATCGGTGATCGAGACCTTCGAGGTCGCTCGCGAGGCCGTTGCCCGAGCTCGGCGCGGCGAAGGGCCGACGCTTATCGAAGCGCAGACGTACCGCTACGGCGGCCACTTCAGCGCCGACGACCCGCTGGGTTACAGAACCGAAGAAGAGGAAGCGTACTATCACGCCCGAGATTGCCTGCTTCAAATCACCAACCACATCGTCGAAGGCGACTTCGGCACCCAGGACGACCTGCAGAAGATCGACGAAGAGGTCGACGCGGCGGTTGCGGCCGCGGCTAAGTTCGCGGACGAGAGCCCCTTCCCGGACGATTCCGAGATGCTCACCGACGTATACAACTCCTATTAACAGTTCAGACAGAGCATGAACGCGGGCGGCCGAACACCGGTCGCTCCCGCTCCCACGCAAGAATCGAAGACCCGCAGGAGGACCAGGATGGTACAGGCTGAAGCCACCAGGCAGCTAAGCTACATCCAAGCGATCAACGAAGCGCTCCGGCAGCAGATGGAGCTCGACGAGAACGTCATCGTCATGGGCGAGGACATCGCCGGCGGCGGGGAGCGCCCCGACAAGCAGGACGCTTGGGGTGGCCCGATGCGGCTAACGAAAGGTCTGATCGGTCAGTTCGGCGCTCGCAGAGTGCGCGACACTCCCATATCGGAAGCTGGGTTCATCGGCGCGGCGGTTGGCGCGGCAGCTTCCGGCTTACGGCCGGTCGCGGACCTGATGTACGTCAGCTTCTACGGCGTGTGCGCGGACCAGATCACGAACAACGCCGCGAAGATTCACTACATGTTCGGCGGCAAGGTCGATATACCGCTAACCATAATGACAGGCATCGGCGCAGGCACAAACTCCGCGGCACAACACTCCGAGACCTTGTATTCGATCTTCACCCACTTCCCTGGGCTCAAGTGCGTGGTGCCGTCCGATCCCTACACCGCCAAAGGACTCATGACCGCGGCCATCCGCGACAACGACCCCGTGATCGTGTTCAACAATCGCCAGCTCATGGGCATCCGCTACGACGTCGACGTGCCCGAGGAGCCGTACACCGTCAAGATCGGCAGCTCACGCATCCTCAAGGAAGGCAACGACGTCACGCTCGTTGGGATCGGCTACACGACCAAGGTTTGCCTGGACGCGGCGGTCGAGCTCGAAGCGAGCGGCCATTCGGTCGAGGTTTTGGACCTGCTCTCGCTGTCTCCGATGGACGAGGCAGGCATCCTTGCTTCGGTTCAAAAGACGCGCAAGATCGTCATCGTGGACGAAGATTATCCGCGTTGCTCTGTCGCGTCCGACATCTCGGCGTTGGTCGCGGAGCAGGCGTTCGATTACCTGGATGCTCCGCCGCGACGAGTCAACTCTCCGCATGCGCCGGTTCCGTACAGCGTGCCTCTGGAAGCGTTGTGGGTCCCTAACAAAGACATGGTCGTCGAGGCGGCCATGGGTGTGCTCGAATAGGAGAACGCACTTGGCAACGCTTATCGTGATGCCACGCTTGGGCGACTTCATGACCGAGGGGACGGTTGTTCGCCTGGCAAAGTCTCAAGGCGACGCCGTCGGTCAGGGCGAAGTGGTCGCCGAAATCGAAACCGAAAAACTCAACTACGATCTAGAAGCTACTGACACCGGCGTGTTTCATCCCATGGTCAAAGAGGGTGACAATGTTCCGGTGGACGGCCTCATCGGGTATCTCCTTGCGGAGGGTGAGGAGGCGCCAGAACCGCCCCACGCTCAACACTCCGCACCCGCCGCGGCCGCAACTGCGCCCGCTCCGAGGGCAGCGCGGCCAACCGCTCGCGGCGACGTGGTTCCGTCGACTCCGGGAGCGCGTCGACTCGCCGCCAGCCTGGGCGTCGATTTGGCGCAAGTCACGCCGACCGGACCGCGGGGACGCATCGTCGACGCGGATGTCCGTGCCGCTGCTGAGGCGCAACAGTCGGCTGCACTGCCCCCGGGGCTTCCGACACCGTCGAAGAGCGAACCGCTCCAGGGCATGCGTCGGGCCATCGCAAGACACATGCACGACAGCCTCGCGGACACCGCGCAGCTATCGTACTTCCTCGAGGTCGACGTTACCGACGCCCAGAGCATGCGACGCGACATCTCGAAGGAGCACGATTCGGTCGTCACCCTGGCTCACGTGCTTACCAAAGCCTGTGCCGAGACGCTCAAGCGGATACCGGCGATGAACGCGGTGCTGGTCGACGACACGGTCCACTACTTCGACCAGATCAACATCGGCGTCGCCGTTGCGTTGGAAGGCGGACTCATCGTGCCGGTGGTCAGGAACGTCGGCGAGATCGACGTGTTCGCCATATCGAACGAGACTCATCGGCTCGCGGTCGCGGCTCGCGACAACACGTTATCGCCCGATGAGGTCATGGGAGGCACGTTCACGATCAGCGTGCTGGGTGTCGTCGACGGATTCACGCCCATCGTCAACCCGCCTCAAACCAGCATTCTCGGCGTGGGGCGAACGACAAGCAAGCCGGTCGTTAAGAACGGCGAGATCGTCGTCCGAGAGATGGTCACGGTCAGCCTGACCGCCGACCACCAAGTGATCGACGGAGCAGTCGCCGCCGGGTTCCTGCGACGGCTGCAAGCAACGATCGAACGACCGACGCCACTGTTCAGACATAGTTGAACAACGAAATCCGGCCTCGAACGCCTGACGAATATCGGGGCAGGACTCAGACTCGCAATCATTGGAGAATCGCCGTATGACGGAAGCGCTCGAAGGCATCAAAGTTCTGGATTTTACGCAGGGGATGGCGGGCTCCATCGCGACGATGGTGATGTCTGACTTCGGCGCGGAAGTCATCAAGATCGAGTCGCCCCAGGGAGACCCGTTCCGAGCTTTCCCGCCTTCGCTCGTGTGGAACCGCGGCAAGAAGAGCGTCGTCATCGACCTGAAGGACTCGGCGGGTCGGCGCCAGTTGCACCAGCTGGTGCCTCAGGCCGATCTGGTCGTAGAGAGCTTCCGTCCGGGTGTGGCTGAAAAGCTGGGCATCGGGTACGAAGAGCTCAAAGCCATCCGCCCTAATCTCGTTTACTGTTCGCTCACCGGATTCGGACGACGCGGCGACTACGCGAACTACAAAGGGTACGAGGCGCTTATCGCGGCGAAGTCCGGCCGGCTGATGGTGTTCGCAGGGATGACCGGACGCGAAGGGCCCGGCCACGCCGCCGTCAACGCGGCCAGCCACTCGGCCGCGATGGCCACCATTCGAGGAACCCTTTCAGCCTTGTCGGTCCGTGACGCCACCGGCAAAGGCCAGAGAGTGGACACGAGCCTGCTCCAAGCGATCACTTACTACGATTTGAGCCAATGGATCCTCTGGCAAATGATGATCAATTTCCCGGATGAGTATCCGTTCGACGAGACGGTCATCGCCAGCCGTCCCTCTCCTCTCCAGTACTTGCCAGCGCGAACCAAGGACGGCCAATGGATTCAACTCGCCAACCTGGTCGAGCGATTGTTCCACGCGGAAATCCGTGCGATCGGCCTTGGTCACATCTACAAAGAAGAGCGCTTCGCGAAGCTGCCAGTGCTGGAAGATGACGCTCGCGAGGAGCTGCGGCGGATGATCCTCGCTAAGATGCAGGAGCGAACGCTCGACGAATGGATGGAATACTTCATCAACGAGCAAGGCGACGTCGCCGCTGAGCCGTTCATGACGGCCAAAGAGGGACTATCGCACCCGCAAATGGTGCACAAAGGCATCGTCGAGCAGGTCGAGGACCCGTCCGTCGGCTCTATGCGACAGCTCGGAACGATGTTCCACATGGACGGCACGCCTCCGTCGATCAAAGGGCCGGCGCCTTCGCTGGGCCAGCATACCGAAGAAGTGCTCGGACAACCCGCCCCGGCTCGAGCCGCGACCAACGGGGCGTCGAACGGCGCTTCTCCCATATCCAAACTCGCTCCGAACGAGGCCGCACATCCGGGGCCGATGTCGGGCGTAACCGTGTTGGATTTGTCGACGGTCATCGCAGGCCCGCTTTCCGGATCGCTGACTGCCGAGTTGGGCGCGCGGGTCATCCGCATCGAGACGTTGCAAGGCGACATGATGCGGGGCCACTATAACGGCATCGCCACTAATCGGACCATGGCTGGGACCGAGGGTCTCTCGCTGAACCTGAAGACCGACGAGGCGCAAGACATACTGAGGGCGTTGATCCCGAAAACGGACGTCGTGCTTCACAACATGCGACCCGGCGCCCCGGAACGAGTGGGCATCGGGTTCGACCAGGTTCGGGAACTCAACCCAGACATCGTCTACGTATACGTCGGCGGGTACGGCTCGACCGGACCGCATAGCCACCGACCGGCGATGCATCCCATTGGCGGAGCAGTCTCCGGCGGCGCGATGGCGCAGATGGGCCGAGGGACGATCCCTCCCGTCGACGCCGATCTCGACATGGAAGAAATCGTCGAGGTCTCGCGCCGGTTGGGACGCGCTCAAGATGTAAACCCAGACCCGAACACGTCGATGGTAACTTCGACGGCCATCATGATGGGACTGTATGCCAGACAGCGCTTCGGCAAAGCACAGTACGTCGAGACGACCATGATCGGCGCAAACGCATACGCCAACGCCGACGGTTTCTTCGACTACGAAGGCGCCCCAGAGCGACCGGTAGCGGACTCCAACGGATATGGCTTGAACGCGCTGTACCGCCTGTACGACGCCGACGGCGGCTGGATATACCTGGCGTGCCCGATGGACCGAGAATGGCGCGACCTGTGCCGCGTACTTGACCGATCGGACCTGCCGAACGATCCTCGATTCGTTGACGCCAAGTCCCGCGAAGAGAATGACGACGCCTTGATCGCCGAGTTGGCGCCTATATTCGCCGCACAGACGCCGGAGCATTGGGAGACGACTCTCTCCGCCGAAGACATTGGCTGCGTGAAGGTCGAGGACCGAGGGATGTTCCACTTCTTCGACGAGGATCCGCACGTCAAGGAAAACGGCTTCACCACCGAGGTCGAGCACTTGAGACACGGGCAGTTCTGGCATCACTCGCCGGTTCTGAACTTCTCTGAGACCCCAGGTGAGGTCAGGGGCGGCATCCTTCGCGGCCAGCACACGAAACCGATCCTCCACGATCTCGGCTACACGGACGACCAGATCGACGAGCTCCGAGCCAAAGGCGTGTTGGACTGGGAAGAAGCGTAGCGCTTGGACGTGAACGTCGGCCAGACCGCGAGCCGGGAGTTGACCGTCACGTCGGACACCGTGCGTTCGTTCGCCGAACTGACAGGCGACTTCAATCCACCCACTTCGACGAAGCGTTCGCCAACGGAACCCGATTCAAGGGCCTCATCGCCCAGGGGGGCATCGCGACCGGCCTGCTTCACGCTCTGGTCGCTATGGACCTGCCGGGACCGGGCAGCGTGTTCATGCGGCAGAACTGGAGCTTCCCGAAGCCGGTCTACATCGGCGACACGATCAAGGCCACCGGCGCGATCATGACATTCAACCAGCGCCGCAGCATCGCCACAATGGAATTCCGCGTGATCGACCAGAACGGCCAAGACGTGCTGACGGGCGAAGCGACGGTCATGCAGTTGCAGTCCACAGCCCAAACGTAGGACACAATTCCGACTAGCTCGGACGCCACACCGACAATCCTCTGACCGGTCCAACAACCGGCGCCACAACACCTTCGTGAGAACATGACTGACAAACATTTCCCCATCGAAGAGATCGCCAAGTTTCCGCCGCCCGGCATGGCAATGCCAGTGTCGTACGCCTTCAGTCCCGATGACAAGCTCGTCACCTACCTGCACGGCCCCGATCAGAGCCCGGTGCGTCAGCTATACGCGCTCGACGTCGAATCCGGTGAAACGCGCGTAGTTCTGTCGTCGTTGGAAGGCCAGGACGAAGAGTTGTCGATCGAAGAGGCGCTGCGCCGTCAGCGGTTGCGACTGCTCGGGCAAGGCATCACGAGATACGCGTGGTCGGAACAGGGATCGGGGATTCTGCTTCCGGGGCAAAACGCTGTCCATGTCATGGACGATTCGGACTCTCCGGCGCGAAAGATCGTGGACGGCAACGGCCGGTCGATTCTCGACCCTCAACTATCGCGTCAAGGAGACCAGATCGCGTACGTCCAGGACGCCGAAGTGTACGTAGCATCGGTCGAACGTGGCGAGTCCCGCCAGATCACGAGCGGCGCACGCGGCACTGGGAAGACAAACGGATTGGCGGAGTACATCGCCCAGGAAGAGATGGGACGGAGCTCGGGTTTCTGGTGGTCGCGCGACGGACGCCGGATCGCTTTCGAGGAAGCCGATGAAACGCACATCCCCGTGTATCGCATCGTGCACCAGGGCAAGGACGAGACCGGCGACAGCGCGCAGGAGGACCATCGCTACCCATTCGCCGGCGAGGAGAACGTGAAAGTCCGGCTCGGCGTCGTGTCCGTGGATGGCGGCGACCCGACTTGGATGGACCTCGGCGACGACCCCGACATCTACCTCGCCCGCGTTCACTGGATGCCCAACGGCGAACTGTGGGCCCAGATCGAAAACCGGGAGCAGACTCGGCTGGACCTGGTGCGATTCGACATCTCGGACGGGAGCCGATCGACGGTGTTGACCGAAACCAGCGACGTTTGGATCAACCTGCACAACATGTTCCGGCCTCTCGAGTCGAGCGGCTTCGTGTGGGCATCGGAACGCACCGGCTTCAACCACCTCTACGTCCACGACGGCGACGGCAACCTCGTCCGGCAACTCACCGACGGCGAGTGGATGGTCGACGGCCTGGCCGGTGTCGATGAAGAAGGCGGTCGCGTCTACTTCACGGGCACGAAGGACGGTCCGATCGAGCGGCGCCTCTATTCGGTTCCGCTGACTGGCGGACCGGTTGCGTGCATCACGCCGGAGCCGGGGATGCACGCCGTTACGCTCGACCACAAGTTTCACCGGTTTGTAGACGTATTCAGCTCCATCGCCGCCCCTCCGACGGCGAAGCTACGCAGCTTGGAAGACGGCGTCGAACTGGCAACCATCCACACGTCCGACGACCCGCGAATCGAATCGCTGAATCTTTCGCCACCCGAGCTCGTAACGATCGAGACCAAAGACGGCGCGACGCTGCACGGGGCGATCTACCGGCCCAACAGCGAGTTCGGCGCGGGCCCCTACCCGACAATCATCAGCGTCTACGGCGGTCCGCACGCGCAGACGGTCGTCGACCACTGGGGCATGACATGTTCGATGCGCGTGCAGTACCTGCGCAGCCGGGGCTATCTCGTGTTCGAGCTCGACAACCGGGGCTGCGCACGTCGAGGACTGGCGTTCGAGGCGGCGCTCAAGAACAAGATGGGAACTATTGAGGTCCGAGACCAAGTCGAGGGTGTTAAATGGCTGATCGCGCAAGGCTTGGCCGACCCCGAACGCGTCGGCATCTACGGCTGGAGCTACGGCGGTTTCATGACGCTCATGTGTCTCGCGCAGGCGCCGGAGGTGTTCAGTGTCGGCGTAGCGGGCGCGCCGGTGTCCCACTGGGACGGCTACGACACGCACTACACGGAGCACTACATGGGCACGCCGCGATCGAACCCGGAAGGCTATGCTGACGGCTCTCCAAACAACCACGTTGCGAAGATCGAGGGCAAGCTCCTGATTCTGCACGGCCTGATCGACGAGAACGTCCATTTCCGGCACACCGCCCGCCTGATCAACGCGCTGATCGCCGCTCGCGTGCCCTACGACTTCATGCTGTTCCCAGACGAGCGCCACATGCCTCGCAAGCCAGAGGATCGCGTTTATATGGAAAGCCGCATCGCTGAGTTCTTCGCGGCGAACTTGTAGCGAGAAATTGCCAGCCCGACGCAGCCGGCATCAACCGTGGGGAGTCCAGAGAGGCGCGCCCTTCTGGCGTCGAACTGTAGTCCTCCGGAAAACCGTTGCGAGCGGATGGGACGGAACGCATCTACTCGCAGCCCTGCTTCCGATCTAATAGAATGCGCTGGGCGCATCCAACACCGCTGCAGGGAGTCCAGAGGGGCGACCGCCCTTCTGGCGGGGCCCTGGGGTGTCCCCAGAAGACCTTTGCGGGCGGGTGGGATGGGACAACATCCGCCATCGGGAAATCACAACATCAACCAGCCATCGACAACCGACGAAGAGGTGACGAGATGACCAAAGCGCGAGTCAACGGAATCGAGATCGACTACCAGGAGTCCGGCGAAGGCGAGGCCATCGTGTTCGCCCACGGCGCGGGCGGCAACCTGCTCAGTTGGTGGCAGCAGACGCCGTATTTCTCGTCGAACTACCGATGCATCACATTCTCGCACAGGGGTTTCGGCCACTCACCAGACGTTCCCGACGGACCGGGCATGAACTCCTTCGTCGACGATTTGGAGGGACTTCTGGACCATCTGAACATCAACGCGGCGCACGTCGTGGCCCAGTCGATGGGAGGCCGCACAGCTCTCGGATTCGCGGTGGCGCACCCGTCAAGAACGCTCAGCGTGGTGCTCGCCGACACGACCGGCGCGATGGACGAACCCGACGTTGTAGACGCGATGGAGGACTGGCGAAACAACCACGGCTCGACGCGGGAGATCGGCTTCAGGGCGTTGTCGATCGGCTTCGCAGAACGCAGACCGGACAAAGCCAACTTGTATCTGCAGATCTCACGCACGAATCCGCCACGCCCGCCGGTCGCCGGGGTCATGTCGGGCGGGCCGTCGGGCACGGCGTTGTCGGGAATGAAGACGCCTCTGCTGTTCATAGTCGGCGAGGAAGACGACCTCACGCCGCCGCATGTGATCGAGGCGGCGTCGCGTCACATCCCAGGATCGACGGTGAGCCGGGTTCCCGGAGCAGGGCACTCAGTGTACTTCGAGATTCCGGACATGTTCAACTTCGAGGTTGGCCGGTTCATCAAGCGGGCGTCCCAGTCGAAGGGCTAGGGCAGCACCCTCCGAAACGGCATTCAAGTCGTTGACTGAAGTCACGTTTTGTTGATCGACCTGCTCCGTCGCAGATAGCCAACGAGTGGTTGGGGAAATTCGCTCGTAGGGGAGGGTTTCAAACCCTCCCGAGGGTTGCGACCCGATGATTCACCCAAATCGTTCAGCCACGATCGGGTTATTATTGCGACTTGACCTAATACGATGCATCGGGAGGGTTTGAAACCCTCCCCTACAGCGCGTCATACATCCCAACGGTTTGGGCGATTCGGTGAGCAAGTATCGACCGAAGGCGCATCCGCCGCAACGCAGGCCTGGAGCTGCCTACCGTGATGTGGCCCGCTGTCGCCCCTACCGCAACACGCCATTCACGTAGCGCTGGTCAACAGGCGGGCTAGCTGTGGCCCCGTGACGGGAGGAACGTCCTGCACTACGAGCCTGCAATCGCCAGTTGCTCCGCGGACTCCGGGAACGGGAACACATCAGGCTGGTAGAACAGGCCTGTCTCGTTCATTCGGTTGAGCGGCATTCTGACGACCAGTTCACGGTCCTGGTCACGTTCGCGTTGGACCTCGATGCCATATTCTTCGAAGAATCTTTCACGCTCGCCCTCTTCCTCAAGAGCGTCGAGGTGCGACACGATCAATTCATGTAGTTTTTGTTGCGCCCTTCCGATGTTGCAGGCAAAGGTGCTCGTGCCCAATTCGACACACGTGCCGACCCAGTTCTTGCCTTCCCGTTCAAACTGGAGAGTCAGGATGAGATGCCCTATGTTCTCGGTGCGCGATTCGGTTCCTGAGTTCATTGGTCTTGATCCCTTCCCGCCCGCCAGGCGTCAAAAGCTGCTGGGGGCCGCTCAGTCCGGCCAAATTGACGGCCAATTGAATCTCGTGATACCGGCCGATATTGTCGGATCGCTATGCAAATTGTCGAGGCAACGGCCGCACCCCGATCATATCAGAGAACAATGGCACGAGCGCATCTCCGGACCATTACGCGGGCAAGGCTGCACCTGGTAAACGGGTATAGAAAGGATCGTGCCTAGCAACCTTGAGCCGTGATCAATCTCCGATTTGGTCGGCTTCAGGTCGCCCGGATTGACACGCCTTAGCGAACCCATCAAGAGCGGAGCGTGCAGAGTGCGACTCGAGGGCTGCGGTGCTTGCTCTGACACGCGTGTCGTTAACGGTGTCGCTCCGAACAAAATACGGCGTGATCGCTGGCGACAGCCCTCCTACCGCAGCACGCCGTCAACGTAGAGCTGGTCGACGGCAGGCTCGTCGACGGCGAGGAGCTCTTTGAGGACGTACTCGGTGTGCTCGCCCATCAGTGGGGCGCGCTCGACGATCGGGGCGACGCTCGACATGGTGATCGGCTCGCCGTGTGTCGTCATCGGCTCGGTTTCGGGGTGGTCCATGACCAAAACGTGCCGCTCCCGGTAGGCGGAGTCGTTGTGCAGAAGGTCGTGCGAATCCTGGACTACACCTGCCGGAACCCCTTGCGCCTGGAGCGAGTTCATGACTTCGTAGGGCTCTCGGACGCTCGTCCACTGCTCGATCAAGTTGTCGAGCTCATCGTGGTGCTTTCTGCGCTCGGAGATGGTTCGGAAACGGTCCTCTTGCGACCAAGCCGGATCGCCCATGGCTCGGCAGAGCCCGGTCCACTCGCCTCCGGTTTCGACGGCGATGGCGCACCAGCGGTCCTCTCCTGCGCACCTGTAGACTCCATGAGGCGCGGCGAAGTTGGAGCGATTGCCCGGGCGAGTCGGAACGGCGCCACCGGCGGTATACTGAAGCACGCTGGTGCCCAGCAGTGAGATCGTCGACTCGTACTGTGCAAGATCGATGAACTGGCCTTTGCCGGTGCGGTTGCGATGGCGGAGTGCAGCCAGCACCGCCAGACCCGCATGGTTTGGATTGCCAGCGAAGTCGGGATATAGCGAGCCGGTTCCAACCGGAGCTCGGTGCGGGAATCCGGTGATGCCACTGATTCCGGCGCCGGCGATGATGTTGATGCCGTTGCCGCCGTAGCGCTGGTGGACGCCGGTCGTGCCCATCATCGGCATGCTGAGCATGATGATGTCCGGTTTGATCTTCACCAGGTCTTCGTACGCCATGCCCCAACGTCCCATGCGGTCTCCGCGGAAAGAATTGGTGACGACGTCGCTGACCGCGACAACGTCTTTCGCGATCTCCAGGCCTTTGGCACTTCCAAGATCGAGGGCCATGCTGAGCTTGGACGTGTTGCAGTCGTTGAAGACGCCCGCCGTATTCGGGCTCGTATTGCCCTCGGGGCGCGGACCGCCGGTTCGAATCGTGTCGTAACGCACCGCCGACTCGATGCGAATCACTTCCGCTCCGTAGTTCGCCATGACCCGGGTCGTGAGCGGCCCGGCAATCATCCAACTGAAGTCGGCTACCCGAATCCCTCTGAGCGGAAGATTTGTGGATCCGTTAGTCATTCGATGATTCCTCCTGTCCCAATATCGCTTCTGCCTGGACATCCGATAGCCCGAGCCAATCGCCCAAAACTTCTCGCGTGTGTTCTCCGATCATCGGGGCTCGCGTTCGAAGTTGCCACGGAGTCTCGGAGAGTATGTAAGGCGCTCCAGGATACGAGAACGTCGTGTCCAGTTCCGGATGCTCCAGATCAACGAAGAACTCACGGTCTCGGAGTTGCTCGTCTTTGGTTAAGTCTTCTACGTTTTGAACCGGCGAGCAAAGCAGCAAGTAGCGTTGAGCGGAGTGGTAGAGTTCCTGGGCTTTGTGCTGTGCCGCGAACTCTGTGAGGACTTCGTCGATTCGCCATTGCATACTGCGTCGATACTCGAGCTCTTTGAATCTTGGGTCACCGAGCTCCTGTTCCGCGCCGAATTCCGACAGCCACTCCACAAAGTGCTGCCATGCCAACGGAGGATCGGCGTGTTGAGCGTAGGCGATCCAGCCGTCCAGGCACTGGTACAGCGTCGGAGGATACGATCGTGCCCCCGATTGCTTGGACTGCGAGCTGAACGCGTGGTTGAGGCCTGTCCGGTGTCGAAGCACTCCGAGCCATGTGTAGGCGTTGAAGTTGGCAGTCTGCAATGTCGCCATCGATATCGAATCTTGCAACGCGATCTGCACGTCGTTGCCTTTGCCGTCGAGATCACGGCTTAGAAGCGCCATCAGGGTGCCGACAGCTGCGTGCAACGAGGCGACATGGTAAGCCTGCTCGCCGCCGAGTTGGTTGGGCGGGTCCTCGGGGTAGCCGGTCAGCGCCATCAGGCCGCCCATCGCCTGCGCAACGATGTCGGTCGCCTTGTAGTCTACGTATGGCCCAGCGGTCCCGAATCCGGTGATTGTCGTATGGACCAGCGCAGGATGGGTTTGGCGTAATGTCGCCGAATCGAGCTTTAGGTCAGCCGCTTCCGAGGGACGAAGCGTGTCCACCAAGACGTCCGCGGCCGACAGCAGAGAGTCGAACGCCTCGCGACCGGACGTGGTTTCGATGTTCAGAGCGATACTGCGTTTGTTGGTGTGAAAGTGCCAACGATAGAGGCTCTGGTTCTCGTCGGGCTCATCGCCGAAGAATGGACCCGGTGAGTGCTCAGGATCGCTCTCGAGCGATTCGACGCGAACAACATCCGCGCCCAGATCGGCCATCAATTTTGTGCAGTAGAAGCCCGCCGGACCGGAGATGTCCAGGACGCGGACTCCCTCCAGCGCCCGGGGGCTTATCAAATTGGGTGATTCTCGGCTCAATGTCAGGCTAGTTTCCTAATGTTGGAATCGGCGCGGAGTGTTCGTGCGCCCTCTTTTACCATGTGTCGATGTACGGGTGCTTCTTTTCGGTGCGCGGCGGCAAGGGCGGCAGACTGCGCAATCCGGCGGCTATCCATCGCCGAGTTTCGGACGGATCGATGACGTCGTCGATGCCAAAGCTAGCCACAGCGTTCACTGCCCTGGCCCGCTCGTAACCCCGCGCGACCATGTCGTCGTACGTTTTCAGGCGTTCGTCCGGGTCTTCAATGGCGGCGAATTCCCTGCGATAACCGAGCTTGACGCCACCTTCGATGTTCATGCCGGCGAACTCCGCGGTAGGCCAGGCCACCGTGAAGAACGGGATCAGAGAGCCGCCGCCGCACATCGCCTGACCGCCAAGGCCGTAAGCCTTTCGAACCACCACTCCGAACATCGGAATCGTGACGTTGGCGCCAGCGTTGAACAGTCGCGCGCAATGGCGGACGAGCGCCGTCGCCTCCACTTCCGGGCCGACCATAATGCCGGGGCAATCCATCAGAGTGATTACGGGTATGTCAAATGCGTCGCAAAGCTGCAAGAATCGTGCGCCTTTGTCGGCGCCGTCGCTGTCGATGGCGCCCGCCAAATGGGCCGGATTGTTGGCGATCACGCCCAATGGGTGCCCTTCGATCCGGATGAAGGACGTAATCATGCCGATCCCAAAGTCCTTGCGAATCTCGAGGACCGAATCCTTGTCAGCCATCGTCTCGATGATCTCGCGCATGTCGTACATGCGGACGCGGTTCTCGGGTATGGCGTGCCGCAGCGTCCGCTGGTCGTGGGCTTCCCATTCCTTGAGCGAGCCCTGGAAGTAAGACAGGTATTTCTTGCCGAGCTCGACAGCCTCTTCCTCGTCTTTCACCAGGATGTCGATGACCCCGTTCGGGACCTGAAACGACATGGGCCCCACTTCTTCCGGTGTGTAGATGCCCAAGCCCCCACCTTCGATCATCGCCGGGCCGCCCATTGCGACTGTCGAACCCTCGGTGGCAATGATGACGTCACAGCAGGCCAACAAAGCAGTGTTTCCGGCGAAACAACGACCGTTGGTAATGCCCACCATGGGCACGAGGCCGCTCAGTTGGGACCAGGTAGTGAATGTCGTGGTGCTGACTCCGACGCCGCCTCCGCCGCCGGTCCCGCTGGCGCCAAATGTCCCGCCGCCTGGCCGGCCGCCGCCGCCTTCGGAGAAAAGGACCACGGGCAGCCTAAATCGATGTGCCAGTTCATACACTCGGTCTTGCTTATAGTGACCTTTGCCGCCTTGGGTGCCGGCCAGCACTGAGTAGTCGTACGAGATTGCCAGGACGCGCGATTCTTGGTCGTCGAAGAATTCGCCGTTTACGGTCCCGATGCCGCAGACAAGGCCGTCGGCTGGAGTGTTCGTGCGAAGCCACTCTAGATCATGTCCCGACCACTGCGACGCGTGCGCCAAAGGTCCAAACTCCATGAACGTGTCAGCGTCACACAGATCCGTGATGTTCTCTCGAGCGGTCCGAAAGTTCAACTTTCTGCGGCGCGCCGTCGCTTCAGGACGGTTCTCGTCCTGCTGATAGGAGTGCCGGTGGTACAACTCTTCGAGGTCGGAACGAATGTGGTCCGGGTCGATGACCTCAACCGCGGCTGCCTCTACCTCCCTCACTTCAGTTTCCTGGATAAAGACAAGCGGATAGCCCTGCCTGATGGTCTCGCCGACCGAAACCGCAACTCGTCGAACAATGCCATCGCGGTCGGCGCTGATGACGTGCTCCATTTTCATGGCTTCCATGACCACGAGTTGCTCGTTTTCGTGCACCTCGTCGCCTTCGCTCACGTCGATGCTCAATATGGTGCCCTGGATAGGGGCCGGCATGCCGACCGATCCGTCCGGACCTTCCATATCGGCGGGTACGGCGTCCGACCCTGCGTCAGCCGTGGTTTGTGCAGCCTTTACCTGTGAGTCGTAGTTGAACAGCGCCAGCGGGTCGCGGCTGTCGATGTTCGCGCCCGCGAGCCCGGTGGCCGGCGATTCCGTGCTTGCCTGAGGTGGAGCGGTCGCGACTGCCGCGCCGTCTGACTCCATATATCGCTTCTCTTGAATTCGATCGTCGTTCGGGATGAGCTCGGCGATATGATCGTCTACGAAACGCGTGTACGTTTGTCCGGCGATGAAGTCCGGATGATCCAACAGGTTTTGCAAAAATGGGATGTTGGTCTCGACGCCGGTAATTCGAAACTCGCTCAACGCACGCGATGTTCGCGCGACAGCGTCGGAGAATTTGGTCGACGGAGAATGGCCGATCACCTTGGCCAGCAGAGAGTCGTAGGACTGGTTGGTCGTGTAACCGGTGTAGCAAAAGCCGTCGGTGCGGATTCCCGGACCGCCCGGCGCCTCGTACGCCGTCAATGTTCCGCTGGACGGCTGAACCGTTCCGTCCTCGCCGAAGGTTTCCATATTCACCCGAACTTGGATCGCATATCCTCGGGGCGTGGCGATGAACGGGTGGTCCAAGCCGAGATCGGCGATCGATTCTCCCGCGGCAAGTCGAATCTGCGATTGCACGATGTCCACGCCGGTGACTTCCTCGGTCACGGTGTGCTCCACCTGGAGGCGGGCGTTGGCTTCGATGAACGCAAACGTCTCGTCTCCGTCGGGTGAGTCGTCAGACACCAGGAATTCGAACGTGCCTAGGTTGGTGTAGCCGACGCTCCTCGCCAAACGCAGAGCGGCGTCGATGATCTGAGTGCGCAGTTCGCCGGTAAGATTCGGAGCAGGAGCAATCTCGACGATTTTCTGGTGGCGCCGCTGGATGGTGCACTCTCGTTCGCCCAGATGCACGATCGTCCCATCGGTGTCGCCCAGGATCTGAACTTCAACGTGGCGAGCCTTTTGGACCAGCTCTTCGACGTACAAATCACCGTTTCCGAAGCTTCTTTTGGCCTCGGATTGGGCGCGCCTGTAAGAGCGTTCGATCTCATCCGCGCTTGTCACGACACGTGAGCCTCTGCCGCCGCCGCCCGCAATCGCTTTGAGCATCATCGCGCCGTTGGCGCCGAGCGACTCGAAGAACTCGTGCGCTTCTTCGACCGTTACGGGTTCGTCGATGCCTTTCATGATCGGAACGTCCGCTGCCTCCGCCGCCGAACGCGCCCGGCCTTTGTCTCCGAACAATTCCAGATTCTCCACGCTGGGCCCAATGTAGGTGATTCCTTCTTCACCGCACCGGCGAGCAAACTCCGGACTCTCCGCAAGGAACCCGTACCCGGGGTGTATGGCGTCGCAACCCGAGTCTTTCGCGACCTGAATGAGCAGATCCGTGTCGAGGTACGGCGGAATGCCGACGCCGTTCAACGGGCGCTCTTCGTCCGCCATGCGGGTGTGAAGCGAAGAGGCGTCGTCGTCCGAGTAGATCGCCACCGTACGCAGACCGAGACCGGCTGCGGCGCGAATGATTCGTATGGCGATCTCGCCGCGATTCGCGACGAGCACAGTTGTGAAATTCATGTAGCTGCCTAACTTGCTTGTGGTTGGTTCAGACGTTGCCGCCCGCTTCCGCTCCCGACTTGTGTGACGGGAGTGCCGACGACGACGACCCGTGCTTTCGAATACGCTCAATTTCGGCTAGGACAGACTATAGGACCGCTCGGCGACGCTGTCAAACGCCGACGCAAAGGGTTGGCATTCGCCGGCCGATCAGGATGCAACCGCTACGGGGCTAAATTCATTGAGACGGCATACCACGAAACGAACCGTGCCGATCAGCCAGCCAATTGGGTGGATCGATCATCATTCGATCATGAACCGATCCAGCGACCGTTTGCCGCCAAGTCCTCGATCTGCTTTCTAGCGCTCGGTCGCGCCGACAGTTTCCAGTTCGGACGCCTCCCAGGCCGCGATGCCACCGACCAGACCGGTAACCCGCTCTCGGCCGTGTATTTTGAGCATGCTGGCGGCGATTGAGGAGCGATACCCGGTGCGGCAGTGAACCACGATCGATCGGTCATCAGGCATCTGGTCGAGACGTTCCGCGAGATGGGGCAACGGAATGAGCATGCTTCCGTCGATGGAGGCTTCGGCCCATTCGTTCTCGGCGCAGACATCGAGCACCATTGGCGGCTCGTCCGATTCTAGCTGCTCTGCAAGAGTTGCCGCAGTCACCCGTTCTATACGGCCCAGCAGGTCGGAACGCGAGGCTAGGGCTTGCATCCCACCGTCGAAGTAGCCTGCGACATGATCGCAGCCGATCCGACCCAGCCGAACGGCCGCCTCGTTCTCGCCGCCCGGTTCGGCCAGGATCACGATCGGTTCGTTGCGATTTAGGATCGTACCGCACCAGTTGGCGTAGCTGCCGCTCAACCCGATGTTCACCGAGTTGACCAGATGGGCGCCCTCGAAGTCCGGCGACTCGCGAACGTCCACGACCTGAGTTCCGGCTTCGCTCAGTCCCAACACTCGATCCAACGACAATGGATTTAGAGCGCTTTCCTGACTCGCATCAAGGGTTGGCCGTTCTTGCCGGTTGAGCACCGCATCGTAGACGAAGTACGGCGACGCCTCGGGCTGATCTGCCGTGACGAGTCCGATGAACGCCTCCCTGCTCATCGGCTGCAACGCGCAGCTGTACTGCCGTTGGATGCCGATGGTCGAGAACCCTGGCGGTGCTGAGATTTCGACCGCAGGCGGATCCGGCGCCGTGCGCCGGGTAGACCAGTGTATCGTCCGGCAGGGTCAACAGCTTTTTGTGAAGCGAGTCGTACAACATCGAGGCGAGGTCCGAGGCAGTCCATCCCAGCGACGCCAGCAGATCGGGGAGACCGACGTCTCCGATGACCAGCGTGTCGCCGGTGAACACGGCGTGCGGTTCCGTCGAGCTCGCCTCCTGGTCGTACACGGCGATGGACGTGCATTCAGGCGTGTGCCCCGGTGTTTCGAGGCTCCGGAGCCGGATCGAGCCGAACTCGAGGATATCGCCGTCCGGCATCGCGATGATCGCGTAGTCTGCCGTCGCCCGGCCTCCCATACGGATCTCGGCGCCCACCTGGTCTCTGAGTTCGAGGTGACCGGAAATGAAATCGGCGTGGAAATGGGTCGGGAACACGTATCGTATTTCGAGGCCGAGCGACCGAGCGTCCTCGACGTATTGGTCGACGTCTCGTTGAGGATCGATCACGGCAGCCTGTCCGGTCTTTTCATCGCCCACGAGATACGACGCGTGCGCCAAAAAGCCGAGATAGTATTGTTTAAGAATCATCCGTCCCTCCCATCTACACGGTACGACCCGCGTCGTACGTCACATCCAATGACCTGCCTCCGACAACGATTCACCTTGCTGAACGCACGACAACACGACACGTTTGCCAACTTCGACCCAAGCAAGCCGAATGCAAATGAATCACAGTCTGAAGTGGAGTTATCAATAAGTTATCACGAAGACATCGATTCATTAATAAAAACCCGCGCGACAAACGTCGCGGCGGGTCAAATTCGAAAACGCATTCGTCGTTCCCTTCGGATCATGGCGTCGGAGGGCGGTCACGGAGATTCGACAACAACAACCCTCGTCGTAGCCGGTGTTTTGCGACCGATGCCGCAGAGGACGAGATCACGGGTCGAGCGGCGAGTTTACGTGCAATCGGCAAACATGCCCGTATTGGCCCCAGTTCCATGTTTTAGGCTCCGGCCATGTGTCCACGTCTTTAGTGGTACACATGTGTTGGCCGGGTGGGGGAGACCGCCCAACGAGCATGTAAGAGCGTCGGCAGATTGATTCCCGGCGTTTGGGTGATCGCGGTTCAGTCGAACCGCATCGCAGGCTCCGCTCTTCTCCGGTGGGCAGTGACAGTAGGCAATCGCGAGGTTGTATTGGCCGCTGACAATCTAAATCCGACGGTTCTTGTCATCGAGGACGATCAAGCGATCAGCGACATCGTTACTCGAGTTCTCAGCAACGAAGGATTCAAAACTCACGCAGCCTATGATGGCGCCCAAGGATTGGACGCGTACCAGATGACGCTTCCGGATCTCATCATCCTTGACGTCAAAATGCCGGTCATGGACGGCTGGGAGACGTTGACGCGTCTCAGGCGTACGTCCGAAGTCCCAGTGATCATGCTCACCGTATATTCGGCCAAGCAGGACATCATCAAGGGTCTTGAGCTCGGCGCAGACGATTATCTCGTCAAGCCGTTCGGGATTCGAGAGTTGATCGCTCGGGTCAATGCCGTTTTGCGCCGCACCACACTGGTGATGTAGGGGACCGAACGCCCGCCGGCCGTGGCTCGCGCGACACACACCGCTATCGCCACGATTGCGCCCCGTAGATTCTTTTGCCGTATGCCACCTCGATTTCCGGTTGGCGAGGTTCCAGGCATTCGCGGATCAGTAGGCAAGCTGATTGGTTCCCACCCGCCCGCCCAAGAGCGTTGTTTGGGGGCACCCCAATTTCCGGGAGCGGAAGGACGCTGGGTCCTCGCCTCTGAACCCCGATCCTTCGGGTTTTCGGGCTGCGACGAGCTCGTGATCGCAGCAGCTGCTCCATACCCTGTCGCCAGAATGGCGATGTGTCTCGCGGAAAGATTTGCGGAACCGGACATCGTGCGATCTAGGGCAGCTCATCCAGTCTCGTTGGAACTTCTCCGTCCGAAATCGCAATCGACCTCAAGTGCGTACTTGCGCGCACCATGGCGGACGCTTGAATCGGCATCGGGTTTTTGGCAGACGTTCAAAGGGACGACGATCACGGTCTGCGGCACTAAGCTCAGATCGACTTGCTATGAACCGTCCGACGGGAACGCTATCGCGCCCAGAACCTCCACCAACCGCCCGATGACGACCGAGGTCTCGACGGCCCGACCTCAACGGTCTTGCCTTCGAGGATCGCCTTGGGCGTGTCGACCACCATGCGATTGGCGGCGTCGGCGCCTACGAGACGCGCGGCGGCCTCGATGCCCGGCCCCAAGACCGGCGAACGCGGGCCCGCCGGGTTGTGCGTGTCGGACGCGAGGATGTGCACCAGGTTGCGGTCGAAGAGGTCGCGTGTGAATCGTTCGACGCTTTTGCCGAAGTGCCCGACCGGACTACCCGCCGTCACCTGAGTCAGCATGCCGATGTTCACGAATTTCGCAAGCAGGTCCGGATCGCGCTGAAACGCCTCGATGCGCTCCGGGTGAGCGAGCACCGGGGTCATGCCCTGAAGTTGGAGCTGAAACAGCACTTCCTCGACATAGTTCGGCCTGCCGAAGAACGGCATTTCGACGAGGATGTAGTTCGTACCGTTCATGGGAAGCGCCCGACCGGCCGACACCTCGTCCGGCAGGTCAAGGTCGAGGTGATTTTCCATCCCCAAGACCATCGTCATGTCGATCTCGTGTTCGACGAGCCACGCGTTGACCTCATCGACGAGAGACTGGATGTGCGCCACCGACGACTGCTCGGTCACGTCCTTGCGGTGAGGCGTCGCGAGCAACATCTTGGTGCCCTGCTCTGCCGCCGCGACGGCCATGGCCAGCGTGTCTTCCATCGTCTTTGGGCCGTCGTCGACGGAGGGCAGTATGTGGGCGTGGAGGTCGTACAAATGGCGGCTCTAACCCCGTATATGGATTCTGCGGAACGCCTCGGCGTAGATGAGCTCGGACTTCTCGCCCATACGTTTGGCGTTGGCTTTGATAAAATCGCCGATGTCCGCGCCGGAGTCATCTGCCGACACTTGAGAAGCGTGTTTCTTCAGAGACTCGATTTTCGCTTCGATCGTGTCCGTGATGTCGAGATAGGTGTCTGCTTCTTCAGTTCCCCACAGCAGCACGTCGGCGACCTTGTAGGTCTCGAGGCCTTCTTCTTTGATGTGCTCAGGGAAGTGCAGGTGGTCTCTGGCGAACGGAAACACGGCGTCCAGCGTCACCTGTCCGCAGACACGGTGGTCGCGATGGAGGTAGAAACCGCGCCGGAACGGATCCGGGCACATCACGACTTTCGGGCGATGTTTTCGTATCGCTCGCACTAACTCGCCGCGAAATTCGATTGTGTCGTTCAACATCCCGTCCGGGTGACGAAGGTAGACGACCTCTTTCACGCCGAGCACCTCGGCCGCCTCGGCCTGCTCTCGCTCTCGAATCTCCGCCAAACGGTCTGACGTCATCTCAAGGTCGCCGGAGCCTTTGTCGCCGTTGGTGCACAGCACGTAGACGACTTCCGTTCCGCCCTTGATCCAGTTGCCGATCGTTCCGCCGCACCCAATTTCGGCGTCGTCAGGGTGAGGTGTAACCACCATTGCTCTTTCAGGTCTGTCCATCGTTATCGGTTCGCCTCTCTCGGATTTTTCGCACGTGTAACATCATAGTTGTTGGCTCGAATCGCGACAAGGCGCGCCACAATTGTCCGGCCCGACCCCCTCTGCTACAATCGGGCTGCCTTCAGGCACAAGCCTTCGAATCGAGAACGTGTGCATGCCGACTTCATATGACATCAGGAACTTCCGTTGGGACGACTTAGCTCAGATGCCGGAGCTATTCAACAGCGTCAATTCGATCAAGGGCACGGTCAAAGAGTTCAACTCCGAACTCATTCGCCAGATCCTGGAGCACCCCACCTGCAAACCCGAAGAGAACTGCTTCGTCGCCGAGATCAACTCGAAATTGGTCGGCTTCACTCTCGTTTCGCCTGAGCCGCCGATCGGTCGAGCGGTGGCCGGAGGCGGCGTCCTCGAAACTCACCGGCGACAGGGCATCGGACGCGCGCTGCTCCGTAAAGCCATCGGACGAGCTCGCGGCCTTGGCGTTGGGGTCTTCCACGTCCAGGCAGGCTTGGACTCGACCGTCGCGAGGGATCTGCTGGAATCCGAAGGCTTCGCCCAGGTCAAAGAGTACTGGCAGATGCAGTGGCGCGACGGCAGCTTGCCGCCAATCAACCTGCCCGAAGGGATGCGGCTGCGTCCCTTCAAATTGGACCAGGACGAGGAAGCCCTCACCATCACCCAGAACCGGGCGTTTAGCGAGCATTGGGGATTCTCCCCCAACACCGTCGAAGAAATCGCCGCGCGAGTGCGGATGAACAACTCCGATCCCGACGGCATCGTGCTAATTGCCGAGGGCGACAAAGTAGCCGGTTACAACTGGACGATCCGCAACCAAAACGAGCACGGTTCCGTCGGATTCGTCGCGATGACGGGTGTCGATCCGGACTACAGGGGCAAGGGCCTCGGCACGGCCGTGGTGGTCTCGGGAATGGAATACCTGAACGAACGCAACGTCGAGGCAATCGAGTTGGAAGTCGATTCCGCGAATGAACCCGCCCTGGCGTTGTACCACAAACTCGGATTCAAACAGGTGGCGCGGACCGCGTGGTTCGAGAAGACCTTCGCGTAGGTTCCGCTAATCCGCCGGGGTTTCCGAAGCTTCGGCTTCTTGACGTTCCGGCAGCTGCCGTGATCGCCTGACCTCGCCATTCCGCGAACCCGTCATCATCATGTCCGGAAGCACTATGCCACCGGAGAAGACCATTTTCATGGCTTCTTCAACTGAGATGTCTGTCTCCGTGACTTGGTCTTGGTCCAAGATCGCCAGCATGCCCGAAGTCGGGTTGGGCACGGTAGGGATGTAGACGACGATTTTCTCAGCATCGCTGTCTGGCAGACGGCAATGCCCGGTCACGAGCCCCATCGCAGTGACGCCCGGCCTAGGCCATTCGACAAACACTACCCTGGAGAACTCGTGCTGGGAGCCTGTCGACAGGGCCTCAGTGGCCTGTCGCACGACGCCGTAGATGCTTTTCACGACAGGGATCCGGCTCAGCATTGCGTTTTGAAGCTGCACCACCCTGCGCCGGGAACCCGCGGACACCAGGGCTCCGGCGAAATAGAAGGTGCCAAGCACGACGCCCACGAAGACGATCCACGTGAACATTTCGACCGCGGGGACACTTGCGATGAACGGCACTTGCGTGAAGCCGTCGATGAAGGGCCTGAGTACGTCGACGAACGCGCCGATGCTGTAGCTGACGATTATCAGCGTGGCCAGCAGCGGTATCAGGACGAGAAAGCCTTTGCCGAGCCTTTGCAGCACGTGGCTCTCCAGCTGCTGGAGCCTGCCGTGCTGGTCAGCCGAATGAGAATTCTCGTGCTGGCCGTTCATCCTTAATCTCCCGCGACGCTCTCCCATGATTCGCAAAGTAGGCCGGAGTAGCACTCCAGCATGCGGTCAGCAGTATGTCCCCAGCCCATTTTCAGAGCCTTCGCCCTGGCCGCTCTACCCATCGCTTGCTTGAGCTCGGGGTTGGCCAGAAGTATCTCCAGGCGTTGAGCGAAGGGCTCCGGGCATCGCCAGGGAACCAAGTACCCCGATTCGCCACTGTCGATAAAGGTTTTGAGTCCGCCAACTCTCGAAGCGACTACCGGCGTACCGCACGCCATCGCTTCAAGCGCCGCAAGACCAAAGCTCTCCGAGTACGACGGCAACACGTACGCGTCGGCGGCGCTGTAGTATTTTGGCAATTCGCCTTGCCCAACCGCGCCGGTAAACGTCACGACATCTCGGAGCCCGAGTTCTTCGGTGAGATCCCCGAGTCGGTCCAACTCCGCATCGTTGTCGGGATGACCTCCAACGATCAACACCCGCAAATCCGCCAGATCCTCGACGAGGGCTACAGACCTGAGTAAGATCTCGATTCCCTTCAGTCGTTCGATCCGACCTACGTACAGTATAACCCTGTTTTCCTTAATACCCAATGCCTGTCGAGCAAGTTGTTTGTCGACGGACGCAAACAGGTCCAGGTCGACCCCAGCCGGCACCACAGATATCTTGCGAGGATCGGCATTGTAGAGCCGAACGACGTCTTGCTTCTCTTCTTCGGTGGACACCACGATCGTGTCGGCGTCTTCGATGACCAGGCCCTCGACGTCGACACGCCTGGCTGGCTCGCGCTCGCCCACGCGGGCCCTCAGCTTGGTCTTGGCCAACGTGTGGAACGTCGTCACGTGCGGAACGTCCCATTTCTGCCTTAACGTCATGCCCACCCGGCCGGAGAGCCAGTAATGGGAATGGACCAGATCGTATGTAGTGCCCTCCGAGCGCTGGAAAGCGTAGAGCTCGCCGAGGAACTCCGGGATGTAGTCGAAGAGGTCCTCTTTGGCCGCGTCGATCGGGCCGGCGTTCAGGTGAACGACTCTCGCGCCTTCTTCGAGCTCAACGATCTTGGGATCGTTTGGATCGTGATATCGGGTAAATACATCAACGTCCGTACCTTGGCGGGCCAGCTCTCGCGCGAGCTGGAGGACGTATACGTTCATGCCGCCTGTGTCCTTTTCGCCGAGCCGCGCAACCGGACACCCATGGAAACTAAGTATCGCCAATCTTCGCATCTGTGGCTCCATTGATCGTGCCAAATCCCTCCGCCGGTCCGGGGAGGGTCTCATTTTCTCGCCGTCCAAGCGTCACGCCCTGACGCCCGTGGTATTCTCGGAGTTGAGCGGCGTGCGCCGTTTCGTTTTCGCTAGTTGATCGCCAACGTGTTAGATATTCGGTTCCGCACGCGTCACCTATGCTGGCCGCGGTTAGCATGCCAGTGGGTGAGTTGGGCTACGTCTTCAACGAATCGGGACGAATATCGCCAACTTACGACGTTGCATGAGCGGTTTTGGAATCGCTCGCAGACCGATCGTCAGCGACGAGCGGTCATGTCGAAGAGCGATTCGTCGTGAGCGCCGAGGTCGTATTTGTAGCGCTCATCGCCCTTGAGGAAATTGAAAGACTCCCGCCCCTCCTCTATCGCCGCCTGGATGCTGAATGCCTTGTTGATCAAGCCGACGCTCAACCGTGAATACTCGGGATTGTACCCGCTATTGTACAGCAGATACGATTCCCCGTAATCGAAACAAATACATCCCGCAACTCGCTGGCCTTCGACTTCCAGAAAGTATAATTTGAATTGATCGCGCGCCGAGAGCTCTTGAGCGATGTCGATGAAGAACTTTTCCCGCTCGGGCGTCAGGAACTCGTCTTTCTCATCGCTGCTGGCGCGCAGCAGTTTGAAGAAATCTTGCATGCAGCCATCGAGGGTGTCCGCTTGCTGACACGAGTACTGGTGCGGGCTGTCAGCCTGTTCGAGCCGCTTGATCTTTCGGCGCAGCTCGTGGCGATGCTTCTTGCGCAAACCTCCGAGGTACTCATCCCAAGTTCCGGGAAGGCACGTCACCGGCGTCGTTTCTTTCTCTTCGATGTTCACCGAGAAGCCCAATTTCCGAACAATCTCCGGCAGATGCTGCAGCGTCGGAGAATTGTGCGGCAGCGAGGGCAGGTCCAGCGTGTCGAATTCGAGCTCGCTCAGGTGCTCGCCGAGCGCGACGTAAAAGGCAGTCTCCTCGCCGTCCGGAACCAAGAAGTCGAAGTAGTCGAACAGGTCTCGATCGCCCGCGAACGTCAGGACGCCGTCGCGTAGCATCAGCGGCGAGACGCCGATCAGCCGGTCACCGTCTCGCACGGAACTGATCTGCAGCTCGTTGCCCTCTCCGAAATTGTCCCACCAGATCTTCTGCCACCAAGGAGTGACGAATATCGTGTCGGTCGAACATGAGGGCAAAATGCCCTCCCATTCGCTCCAGATCGATTCGAATGTCTCCTTTTGGATGATGCTACCCACCTTCACATCTCCTGCAACGTCGCCAGGAAGTCGCGCCTGGCGTCCGGTTGTGTCTTCAGGCTGCCCCTGCTGGCTTGGGTCACGATTTCGGACCCCAGTTTTTTGACGCCTCGCAAGGTCATGCACATGTGCGTTGCGCTCATGATGAGCGCCGCCCTTTCGGCTTTGAGCGTTGTGTACACCAGGTCGACGAATTGATTGGTCAGCCGTTCCTGGATTTGCGGGCGTTTCGCGAGCACGTCCAATGCTCGCGCCAATTTGCTTGCGCCGGCGACTCGCCCGTTGGGCACATAACCGATATGGGCAGTTCCGTAGAACGGCAGGAAATGGTGCTCACATATAGAACTGAACTGGATTCCCTTCAGGACCACGATGCCCCTATGGCCTTCTTCAAAGCCCGTCGCCAATTCTTCCGCGGGGTCTCGGTGGAGACCTGAAAAAAATTCCGCGTACATGCGGGCGACTCTGCGCGGCGTTTCCCGCAAGCCCTCGCGGCTAGGATCATCTCCGATAGCCTCGAGTATCGACGAAACCGCCTCGCTGATTTGATCTTCTTTAATCAGACGCTGTCCAACTTTCCGCGGGCGGGATATCCGGATTTGGGCCACAGGAGGCCGGTCTTCCGTCTCGCGTTGATTTATCTGCGAATATGGTCTGATCGAATGCGGGCGCCTTATGTGGGATGCCGCAGAACCAAAAACGATTCAGGCCAAAGCGCGAGCCGTGTCGTTTTTCGTCCGAAGTGCGGTTGCGGATCGTTCCTCGCTCGCCGTTGAATTGCGCCGTCAATTCAACTTCAGGGCCTCTTCTACGGCTGATATATCCGGCGGGTACTCTTCCATCCAAACCGGCTCGACTTCGTTGGCCAGGTCGGGGTCTTTGAGTCCGGAGCCCGTGATGACGCAGACCACTCGTTTCCCTTCAAGCGAGGTACCTGCCTCGGATCGTTTGAGAAGCCCGGCGACGCCCGCCGCGGACGCTGGTTCGCAGAACAAGCCCTCGCCGTTGGCCATCAGCTTGTACGCGTCCATGATCTCGTCGTCGGAGACCATGCCGATCGAGCCACCGGACTCGTTTCGGGCATTTATCGCCTTGCTCCAACTCGCCGGATTGCCCACGCGGATGGCGGATGCGATGGTTTCGGGTTCAGCGACCACATCGCCTCGGACGATCGGCGCCGCTCCCTCCGCCTGAAATCCCATCATCATCGGGAGCACCGACGTCCACTCGTTGTGATACGCCTCTTTGAAGCCCAGCCAGTATGCAGTGATGTTTCCGGCGTTCCCGACTGGTATGAACAGGTAGTCCGGCGCGGCACCCAGGTCTTCGACGATCTCGAACGACGCGGTCTTCTGGCCTTGTATCCTGTGCGGGTTGACGGAGTTGACCAGCACAACAGGGTTGCGCTCGGTGAGCTCACGCACCATGTTCATGGCGACGTCGAAGCTTCCGCGAATCAGCATTATGCGGGCGCCGTAAGCGATTGCTTGGGCGAGTTTTCCTCGGGCAACGTTGCCCTTCGGGACGATCACGGTGGTCGACAATCCGCAATAAGCTCCGTAGGCCGCAGCTGATGCACTTGTGTTGCCAGTGGACGCGCACACGAGGCTCGTCCCGCCTGCCTCGATCGCCTTGGCGACCGCGACCACCATGCCGCGATCTTTGAACGATCCGGTCGGATTGCAACCTTCAAGTTTGAAGTAGAGCTCGTCGCAGCCCACCATGTCGGCGATCTTACGAGACTTCACCAACGGCGTGGAGCCCTCCCCTATCGAGAACATTGGGGTGTCGTCGGTCACGGGGAGGTAGTCTTTGTATTTTTCGAGGACGCCCTGTCGCATCTCGTCAATTCTCGTGAGCGGTTCAAGAATGGCTAAACTTACTCTAACCCACAGGCTCGACGGGTGACAAGTGCGCAGGCACGCAACCTTGATCGGTCCAACGACTGCACCTACAATGATGGTATCGTCTCGGCAGGTCGATGCAACCGTTTTGCGCCGGAGCCCCGACCGACGATATCCCTTCCCTCGGAGGCGCCTACATTGGACATCCGCATCCAAGCCAAAGACATCGAACTTAACGACGACGCCGAGAACTACGTCCACAAAAAACTCGACCGCCTTGAACGTCACATGGCCCAGATTAACGGTGTGCGAGTCGAGATTTCACGCGGCACTTCGAAAGGGCGACGCAAAGGCGTTGTCGCCCAGATGACGTTGTCCGTCGGCAAATACACGCTGCGGGGACAGGACACCGGAGTCAACATCTACGCCGCCGTCGACGGCGTCACCGATGTCGTCGATCGCCAGATTCGCCGATTCAAGGGCAAGGTGTACCGCTCCGAGCAACCGAGACAACGCGGATCCGACATCGAATCGCTCAACGTATCGGCCTCGGCGCCGGATCAGGCCGACCTCGCCAACCGGCAAGAAGCCGAAGAAGAGCTGGGCAGCGTCGTCAGGACCAAGCGATTCAACATGGCCCCCATGTCGGTCGAGGACGCCATTTTCCAGATGGAGCTGTTGAGCCACGGTTTCTTCCTGTTTTTCAACATGGACTCCAGCGAGTACAATGTTGCCTACCGTCGGAGCGACGGCGGCTACGGGATCATCGAGCCCGAGCTCACGTAACTCGTCGTCGATCGAGACAGTCGGATGACGAACAGGAGGCTCGTCATCTCTTGGTGATGGCTACCTGCCGAGGGCCGCGCTTTGCGTTCGGTCGCGCCCGCGCATTCGATGTCGGCGTCTGTTCGCCAGACCTGAGACCGCTCCGATGTTCAACGAAACCCTAGCTCGCAACGGAGGGCTGTCATGACCTCGCTCAGGGAACAAGACCCGCGATTGGCTGACGTGATCACCAACGAGATCAACCGCCAGCGCAACAATATCAACCTCATCGCGTCCGAGAACTACGCAAGCGAGGCCGTTCTCGAAGCGCAAGGCTCCGTTCTCACGAACAAGTACGCCGAGGGTTATCCGGGCAAGCGGTATTATGGCGGCTGCGAGTTCGTCGACGTAGGCGAACGTTTGGCGATCGAACGCGCGAAAGAACTCTTCGAGGCTGAGCACGCCAACGTCCAGCCGCACTCCGGCGCCCAGGCGAACATGGCGGCTTACTTTGCCATGATTCAACCGGGCGATACGGTGATGGGGATGAGCCTGGACCACGGCGGGCACCTGACGCACGGCAGTCCGGTCAATTTCTCCTCGAAGCTCTACAACTTCGTGCCGTACGAGGTCGACCGCGAACTCGAGATCATCGACTACGACGCGCTGGCGCGGACCGCTGAAGAACACCGCCCGAAGCTGATCGTCTCCGGGGCGACCGCGTACACCAGGGTGATCGATTTCCACAAGCTCAGGGAGATCGCGGACCAGGTCGGAGCTCAGCTCATGGCGGACATGGCGCATATCGCGGGACTGGTGGCGACGGACGAGCATCCGACTCCCGTCGGCGAGGCGCACATCGTTTCGACCACCACGCACAAGACGCTTCGCGGGCCGCGCGGCGGCATGATCTTGTGCGACCAGGACCTGGCCCGGAACGTTGACCGCGCGGTGTTTCCCAACGCCCAGGGCGGTCCGCTGCAACACATCATTGCGGCCAAAGCGGTGGCGTTCGGAGAGGCGCTTAGGCCTGAATTCGCCGACTACCAGCGCCAGATCAAAGCCAACGCCCGAGCGCTCGCCGACACGTTGGCGGACGGCGGACTCCGCTTAGTTGCCGGCGGGACCGACAACCACATGGTGCTGGTCGACTTGACTCCCGCCGACATCACCGGTCGACGCGCCGAAGAGGCGCTGGGGCGCGCCAACATCGTCGTCAACCGGAACGCCATTCCATACGATTCGCGACCTCCGCGCGTCGCCAGCGGTGTACGCCTCGGAACGCCTGCGATCACATCGCGCGGACTCATGGAGGAAGACTCACGCGGCGTGGGCCGCCTAATCCTGCGGGTGCTGAACGGGATGGGCGACGAGTCTGTCGAGAATCAGGTACGCGATGAGGTCGTCGAAATGTCTCGGCGATTCCCCGTGCCCGGCATAGACCGGTAAGCAATGGGACGACGGGACCAAGGTCATGCTTTCTGCCTTGTCGTGAGAGCGCGCACCCGAAAATACAAAACCCCCCGGGCGTTGCCGCGGAGGGTTGTCCTGCTCGGTATTCTGACGAAAGACAAGCACTCGGCCACCGCCTAAGCCTCGCCACGGCGACCGAATGCTCATCTTCATTATACACGCCGTCGCAAATGCCCCTTTTTGAACGCACACGGTTCTCCTGACGATCATGCCTGGATAGCCGCTGGTCATCTCGCCGGTCAACCGCGATTCGATGTGCTACGATGGGCTGAACGCGTACATGGGTATGTGATGCAATGGCGATGCCGCGTTCAGGTCCATATCTCTGGGTTACCTGGCTCTCGAAGCTGCTTGTCGGTGACGCCTCGTGCGAGTGGGCCACCTGGTTTCGAGCTCATCACAAGGACTACGCCAAGACACCTCGCACCTACCACTTTGCGAGTTGGCAGATGAACCACGCCGCGCGGATAGGCGAAGTCGGCGCCGCCCTGGAAACCAGAAGCCAGACGGTGCTCACGGAAAGGCAGTGTCACTTCAGCCTGCGCGGGGAGTCTGGGGCGATGTTGGCGGGCAGGCCGGATCTCGTCACCATCGACGACGACCAGGGAGTGGTCTACGACATCAAGACGGGCCAGCCTTCGATCGCCGACCACGCCCAGCTCATGATCTACATGTACGCCCTGCCGCACGTCGACCGGTTTCGCGACATGGAGCTCAATGGACGCATCGTCTATCGCGACCACGACATCGATATCCCCGCGACAGCCATCGACAACTCATTCCGCGGCAATCTGTTTTCGCTTCTGCGCCGAGTCGTCTCGCCGGACCCGCCCCGGCAAGCGCCCAGCCAATTGGAGTGCGCGTTTTGCGACCTTACACCCGCCGACTGTCCTCAACGGATCGAATTCGAGCCGGAAATCGAGACAACGGACGTCCCTGACTTCTAGGTTGCTCGACCCCGATCTTTCGATCAGCCGCCGTTGGTCACCACCGCAAACGTGCTAATGACCGGATCCGGAGACGTCGCGTTGCCGGCGCCTGAAATCGGCAGCGTCAACGCAACGAAAGCCCACATCACAACTCCGGCTGCCCCTCCGGCCGCTCCCATCGACCTGGCGCCGTCCCGCGTGCTCGATCGATAGAATACGATTCCGCCCACTATCAGTACGGCGCCGAGGATGGCCATCGCCATTTGAATCATAAAGCCCCAGTCCATATCGATCCTCCCGTCGTTCTCTCATCTAGACGGTTGCATGTCCATTATTGTTCCCGTGCCGTCGGCGCCTCTGAATGTCTCGTCGCGGTTGTCACCCACGTGGCAAGGTATAAAAACTAGGCTTGGCCCTGACGGTCATCAATCAAACAAATTGTGCTCAACGCTTCCCGCGGCACTGAGTCTTCCGCAGATGGCAAGCCTCCGGATTTATGCTGGCGACGACGTCTGTTTTGCGCCCAGATTCTTCGGCTGCGGCCTCTGAATGACACCTTTTTGTTCGGCGCCACTTATTTCGTTTATCGTCAAGAGCGCCAGAGCACTGACCCATTCGGTGGGCTCGGCCTTCAGGCCGACCCTGTGCTGCCATTTTTATACCAACGTCTCGCAAATCCAGCGTTCACGGACCCAACGAAGGCGTCACGGCGGGCGCCGACGATCCGTTGCCCATCGCGACCCATCCGGATTCGAGTTCTCCGGATGCGTCAACCGGACGCGTAATATCGATGACGGCGTCGAAGTCGAAATAACGAACATCGGTGACATATCCAATAGCGCCCACCTGCTGAATGCCGGCTGGCCCTGACCTGATCGTCGGTGTGCTGACGTCCAAGCGCATTTGTCTGAGCAACCCGTTGTCCTTCGCGATCCAAACGTCGACTTCGATCCGTGTGGACCGCTGTAGGTCGATCCATTGGATCGCCTGAGAGTACTCGGGCGACGCGGGATCGAGGCCCACGAGTTGCTCCTCGAGATACTTGCCGAAATCGATCTTTCCATTGACATGCCGCGCGTCTACGCCGTCAACGACCTCATCCGGCAGCTCGGACAGATCCGACATCGACGCGAGCAGCTTCAGCGTACCCGTGCGGCTTGGCACAGGGCTAAGCAGGTCCCCGGTCAGCACCACCGATTGGAACGAGCCATCGACGACGGAGCTATGGACGTACTGCTCGGCCCCGATGACGATGAACTCGTTGTTCATCGCCGGTCCGGAAATGCTGCCCCGATATTGATCGGGCGCCACGAACGACCACTCGAATTCGATACTGCCGGTTTCACCGTCGGCGTCGGTGCTGGTTGTGCCGCTAATCCGATAGGTCTGCAAATCTCGGACCGCCGCGTACGCTTCCGCTATACGCGAATCGACGCTGGCGCCGAAGAATTGAAGCGTAAGCGGCACGGCGAGTGCCACGACGATTACGGCAGCCAAAAGCGCCGCGCGCAACATCGGGCGCGCATACCATCGCCTCAGCGCCGCTGCTCGAATCTTCGACATCGTCACGGCTTTGATGTCGGCGCCTTCGGGCGCGTCGCTCAACGTCTCGAGTCGCTGTCTCACCCAGGCTTGGCTAACGTGCGATATACGGCATGTGGTGCAAGTTCTGAGATGCCCGTCGACCGCCTCGCGTTCCGTGGGCGCGAGTTCGTCGTTGACGTGGGCGGCGAGCAGTTCGCTGATTTCGTGGCAGTCCGTCATCGCCGAGCTCCTTCCAGCGACTGGTACGCGTTCCGAAACTCGTCGTTGCCGCGAGCAACCCGTTTGCGGATTGCATCCTCCGAGGCGCCGACAATCTCACCGATTTCTCGGTATTTCAGTCCTTCAACGTAGTGGAGCACCATGCACTCTCGTCGCTCGTGGTCAACTTTGAGCAGCGCCTGCTCGATGGTCATTCGCTCTACGGTCCGTTCTGACGGTGAATGATCCGCGCCGGTGTCTGCGATGGCTCTGCCTTCCAGCGGCACAAAAGTCACCAAACGCCTGCGCCGGTGGAATTGTCGAGCGTTGTTGGTGGCGATCTTGTAGAGCCACGCCTTCAACGACAATTCTGAGCTCGTTTTCAAGATGCTTTTGTACGCCTGCAGGAACGTGTCCTGGGCCAGGTCACGGGCGGTCTCGTTATTGCCGGTCAAGCGGGCCAGATATCGAACGATCGGCAACTGATACCGATCGACTATATGCTCGAAGGCGTCGGTCTGCCCTTCTCGGACCCGTGCGATGACTTGGCTGTCGTCCAATATTCGACTGTCCTTCCAAAGTCCTCCGTTTACTATAATGCGCGGCGGGGCCAAAACCGGACAGCGAAGTCAGGAAATTGCGGCAATTGTGATGCGTCGAGCAACCAACGGGGCGCCGAACGAGTCAGATCCCAGACGCCGATCGGGGCTCGGGATACGGGATGCTTGAAGCTGGAGCTGTGCTCGACGGGCTTCCGACAGAAAAAAAGCCCCGCTCTTTTCGAGAGCGGGGCCGTTCAGCAGGCGGTTGGGGGTGCTTCCGCTCGCTTGTCTAGACTTCTATTCCTTTTACGATAACTTCCATCGATTCCAGGGTCACTGTTAGATCGTAGCAACCGGATGGAACGTCCGAGATGTTGAAGTCGCCGAGGATGTCGACGCCGGTTTCGTAAAGAACAGCGGCGGCGGGTTGGACAACACCGGCGGCAGCGCCACATCTGCCGTAACGAACAGCACGTTCACGAGCAACTCCGCCGGAAGCGGAGGTGGCATTTTCAACATCTTCGGCGCGGTGACCATTACCAACACGATCGTCTTCGGCAACTCCGGAAGCGCCGCCCGTCAGGACTGCTTCAACGGCATAAACTCCGGCGGCCACAACTTGGTCGGAATCGGCACCGGGAGCCCGACTGGCGGAACTGGCGACGTGACCACGGCAGACGCGAAACTAGGCACACTGCAAGACAACGGCGAGACGACGCTCACGCATGCATTGCAGACCGGAAGCCCCGCAATAGATGCAGGGGACGACGGCGCAGCCCCGGCCACGGACCAGGTCGGCACGACGCGACCGGTTGGCGCGGTCAGCGACATAGGGGCGATACGAGGGAACGACTGGAAGCACCCCGGCGCCGGTTCCGGGGCTGTCTCAGTGGGGACTAATCGCGATGGCCATCGCACTGGCGTCAGCGTTTGCGTGGAGAGTGGTCCGACGCCGGGCACGCAGCTTCGCCTAGTGATCGACGACTCGGCAGACTGCGTTTCAGCGTGGGCTGAGACCGACCAGGTTTACCGCCTATCGCAGGGGGGGTTCCTCCAGGAACTCGTCCATGCCTAATCGCTGCAGGGTCGCCACAGTCGGGAACCCGGTTTCGACGTTCCATTCCATGTTCCGGTAGTACTCGTCCACCATCGCGGGCAGGTACGGCTCGATGCTCAGCCCCTTCGACGGTCCGGCAGGGGGCGGCTCCAAATGCTTGGGCGAAACGTCGAACTCGTCGGCCTTCGTGAAGCCACGCCTCGCATACACGAGGCGCATCAGGTTGGTTACTCGTTCTCCGACGACCATGCCCTCGGCGAACGTGAAGTCGTCCCAACCGACAGCCTGAGCAAGGCTCGCCGCGGTCAGGTCGACAGACCCTTCGACGCCGCGGACGGCAAACATGCAGATGCCCAACGTGTCGGCAAACAGCTTGGCGAACTGGGTATCGCACACGGGTTTAACCTTCGCGATCGCCTCTTCCATGTTGTGCGCGACACCCGGCGTCGTCTCGGGGTACCCAAGCTCCGGACGGGGATTCGCATCGGTGCCGGTGCCTTGGATGCTGGGCCCCGAGCCAGCGATGAGCTCGCCGAAGAAGACGCTCCAGAACTGGCGATGGTCGTGCATGACGACGCCTTCGCCCTTCACGTCCAGCACTTTGCTTCGCAATTCGTCGACCACGCCGGTCTCGGCTCCAAGCGCCTGAGGCAGCGCTTTGATTCCGCCGGAGAGCCGTGCGCCGACGCCTTCTCCCTTGATTGTCTTGTCCACGAGCTCCATGGCGGATTCCCAGTTGCCCCAAGACAGGTCTAGCCCGTCGGTGTCCTCGAGGTTGAGCACGCCGTCGTTGAACGCCTGGTAGACCGCGCCGAGGATGCTGCCGAATTGGCCGGACTCGAGGCCCATGCCGTCATAGAAGTCGGTCATGACCACGATGGCCGCGGGGTCGTCGACTCCGATGATGGCCGCGGCGCCTTCCATGTTCTCAGCGCCGCCGCAAGGGCTGCCAGTAAAACCGGCGTACGGGCCATCGGTGATCTCGATGTCGTACGCGCACGAAATCTTGCAATTGTAGGACGGCTGCGGCGTGACTTTCCATCGGCTGCACGCCTCGACGTACTTGCGCGCGAACTCGGCGCCCCATTCCGGGTCGGTCATATTCTTGGCCGCGACCCGCAGCGCTTTGCCCCAAGGGTCGTAGTAGTTGCGGGTGATGCCGCCATCCTTTAGCCACGGGGACGACGCCAGCAGATTCTCTTCCCAGACCTCCGCCGTTTCTGTCATGGCCTGAGCTTCGGCAAGCTTCACCGTGCCCGTGCCGCGCACCGCGATTGCCTTGAGCATCTTGCTGCCCATGATCGCGCCCGGACTGCCCTTGCCTGCTCCGTGGTTGCGGTCGGCCTTCACCATTGAGCCCGGGAGAAGCGCTTCGCCCGCGGGTCCGATGCAGGCCACGCTGACGTTCGCCGGGTCGCCGAGTTCGTTCTTCAGACGGCGCTCGGTCTCCCTGGTATCGAGCCCCCAAAGATGGCTGGCGTCTCTGAGCTCGACCTTGTCGTCATCGATCCACAGATAGGAAGGCTTGGTGCTCTGGCCTGTGAATATGATTCCCTCGTGACCGGCGTGCTTGAGGTACGCGCCCCATTGACCGTGCGCGTGACCGATCCCGGCGGCGTATGGGATGCACAGGTTGTAGCAGATGGTCACCCAATCGGACGAGTTCACGGCCGGGGTGCCCGTAAGCGGGCCGAGCATGAACATCAGCGGCGCGTCCGGGTCGGTCGCTTCGACGTGATCCGGGCCGTCTCTCAGAAGATAGTACAATCCCAGACCGGCTCCGCCGACGTACTTGCGTAGGATCGTCTCGTCGGGCAATGGCTCACGTTCGATCGTCTCGTGGTTGAGGTCAATGCGCAGGATGTGTGGCTGATATCCTCCACGGATCGTCATCGTGCAACTCCTAGCGTTCTTCGGGGCAGGTTCGGTTGCGACGCAATTTGGGTCGATCTGGCTTGGCTCGATTCGTGGGCGTAGGCTAGCACGGAGGGTGTTTGGATTCAACAGCGCCCACCGGTCCGCCGTCCGAGTCGATTTAGTTCGAACGGCGAATTCAAGCCATTTATTCGCCAATATGAAGAACCTAACGATGCTGGAACAAGCCAAATAGTTATGTTTATGATGTCTGAAGGCCCTGACCAGAGAGCCGCCGCGACGCGCAAGGATTGGTCGACCGGAAGCAAGAATCGTGGGACGATGTCCACGGGGTTCGAATTCCGGCGAAGATTCGCCTGATGCGTTGTTGGCGGATTATCCGGGCAGGATGCCCGCCGATCCGTCGCCGCGTCAGGCGGCGTGGAAGCCATAGGCGACGATTGTAGGAGGATACAATGGAAGGCTTTGCTCTAATTCTCATAGGCGCCGCGATCTTTTCTCACTCCTGGTACCTCCTGGGGATGTATTCCGACGCCCGGCCGGTCGGGGTTATTATGGCCGCGCTGGCAGCGGGCATTCTCATCACGTTGACCATGCAACCGCAAGTTGTCGGTTACATGGGATCCAATGGAGTGCAGTTAGTCGGCGAAATGACGATGATGAAGATGCTCATCGTCATGTGGGCCGTGTATGCTGGCATCGTGGCAGCCCAGGGTTGGTGGGACCTTGAAGAGCGTTCGATCGGACTGTACGCGGTCCCGTTGGCCATCTCGAGTGCGATGGCTATTTTCTTCTTCGCGACTCAACTTTGGGAGCACGACGACATCGCAGGAGTCAGCGCGGGCGGTGTAACTGCCACGATGACGGGAGCCACCGCGATTTTGACGGTGCTGGCCGCCGTAATGTTCGCCTACATGGCCAAGCCCGTGTCCGCGCTAAAACCGGTCGCCGGATGGTTCATGCTTGTTGGGTCGATTGGCGTAATGGTGATCGGGTTGGCCATAATTAGCACTGTTATCGCGTATTAGGCTGAAGCGCCGTTAGGTTGTTCACAAACGCCGAACCACCCTCCTGATACGCTGCGAGGAAAGCTATGTCGACGCCCAATTCCGCAGTAGAGAATCTGCTGGTAGAAGCCGAACAGGAAGCTGGAAGACACGTTTGGGAAGGTCCGTTTTCCGAGTACCTGGCCAAAGTGATCTTAGATCCATCGGTCTCTCGGCTGTCCCATCGCCTCGTCTACGATGCGATCTTGGACGGAGGCGCGACCGAGACGCCTGCCGGCGAACCCGTGTACGGGATATTCCAGGGTAAGATTTTCGGCCTGGACGAGTCGTTGGATCGAATCGTCAATTACTTCGCGTCGGCAGCGCGACGTCTGGAGATTCGAAAACGAATCCTGCTTCTGCTGGGACCGCCCGCCAGCGGCAAGTCGTCGGTCGCGGATCTAATCAAAGAATCGCTCGAGCGCCACACGCGCACAGACGGCGGCGCCGTCTACGCGATTAAGGGTTGCCCGATGCAGGAGGAACCGCTCCACCTGATTCCGGACAACTTGAGGCCGCAGCTAATGCGGGAGTACGGCATCCACATCGAGGGACAGCTTTGCCCCAGATGCCGGTACATGTTCCGCGGAAGATACAAGAGCAACCCCGCGAAAGTGCCCGTCGTGCGAGTGGTTTTCTCGGCGCAGGAGGCGGTCGGGATAGGCTCTTATGTCGCCACGAACCCGCGCCCCCGCACCGAGTTGCTTGTCGGCAGCATTAATGACGACAAGCTCGAAGGCGATCGACTGGAAGTCGCCGGCAAGGCGTTTAGGCTCGACGGTGAGTTCAACGTAGCCAACCGCGGGCTTGTCGAGTTCGTCGAGATGTTCAAAGCCGACCCACACCTGTTGACGGCGTTGTTGGGCTTGTCGCAAGAACAGCTCATAAAGATGGAGCGGTTCGGCTCCGTGTACGCGGACGAAGTTATCATCGCCCACTCCAACTTGGGCGACTTCAACGAGTTCATGGCGAATCCGAGCTCGGAAGCGTTGCGCGACCGGATCATCGCTGTCCAAATTCCGTACAACACCCGAGTTGGCGACGAAGTGAAAATTTACGAAACGATGATCAGGAGCAGCGGTCTCGAGAACGTGCACGTGCCACCGCTCACACTCCCGATAATGAGCGTGTTCGCTGTTTTGTCGCGACTGAAGTCGCCAAACAAAACCGCGGTCAGCATGTTGGACAAAATGCGCGCCTACGACGGCCAGTTGGTCCGCAACTTCGACGCGGAGGACGTGCGGAAAGAGCGGCTCCACTTCCCTGACGAGGCGATGGACGGCATCTCGCCTCGTTACGTGATGAATCGGTTGAGCGACGTCGCAAGCAAGCCCGAGGTGGCGTGCGTGGCTCCTCTATTGGCTCTCGAAAGCCTATGGGAGGGCCTCAGCGAATACCTCGACACCAGCGAGACTCGAACGTCCGAGTACATCACACTCATCCGAGACACGGTCTCCGAGTACAACGAACGCGCCACCAAAGACGTTCAACAGGCTTACATGGAGCGGTTTGAGGAAACGGCGGCCGAACTTCTCGACGATTACCTCAACAACTTGATAATCGAATTCGCAGCCGAAGTCGAACGCGACCCCGGGACTGGCGCTCTTCGCGAGGCCGACGACCGCAGCATGCGCGAGATGGAGAAGCACATCGGCGTCAACGACCGAGAACGCCGACAATTCCGCTGGGACATTCATCGGTTCTTCACCGACCGCAAACGCCGGAGCGCTCCCTACGACTACACGTCTGAGCCTCGGATGAAGGCCGCCATTGATGCGCGGTTGTTCCCGGACCGTCGGACGCTTCACACGACGTTGTCGAAGCGAAGGTCGGCGAAGACGCAGGTCGAGTGGGCTCGCAGGCGCGGGGCGATCCACAACCGGTTGGTGCAATCGTACGGATACTGCGACGACTGCGCCGAAGACACGGTCGAGTATGTCATCCACGTCCTGAAAGGCCGGGCGGTCATCCGGACGCAAAAGAATGAACGCATCGACTGGCTATGGGGCCACGAATCGGCGACGCCGCCAGCCTTTCAGGAATCGGAAGGCGAATCCGAAAACGAAGAGGCTGCGGACGACTAGCCCCAAACAGGCCTGACACACGGTCTTCCAAGCTCCCGTCGAAGGCGATCTGCCTTCGACGGGCGTTTTCGTTTCAGGGCACGGCGCGGTTACGATTGCACGATTGACGCCGAATCCTAACCGGGGTTTCGGCTCCAACACTTGCCTGGATTCGCGAGACCGACGCTTTGCGATTCTGTGTCTCCGGTGCGATAATCCTCGTACCCTGCACCGAAGAGCTAGCATGTCACTCATCCGGTTCGTGCACACAGCCGATCTCCATCTCGATAGTCCGTTCCAGGGGATAGCCGCGTCCGTTCCAAGCATCGCAATCCGATTGCGCAACGCGACATTCGACGCCTACGAAAAGATCATTGATCTGTGCATCGAGGAGAATGTCGATGCCCTGCTGGTCGCAGGCGACGTGTTCGACGGCAGAGATCGCAGCCTTCAGGCGCAGCTCAGGTTCGTGGCGGGACTGCAACGCCTCGACGAGGCTGGGGTCCGATCGTTCATCTGCCACGGCAATCACGACCCGCTTGACGGCTGGGACGCCAATCTCGCGTTCCCTCCAAGCGCGACCAGTTTCGGCTCCGAGGTCGAGCGTATCCCGGTGTTTCCCGATGACCCGGACCGTGTTGTCGTCTGCGGCATGAGCTACCCAACCCGCGTGGTCAATGACAATCTCATCCCCCGCTTCGGAACGAAAGGTGCCGAGCGGGCGGCGATCGGCTTGGTCCACGCCAATGTCGGCACGGACACCGGCCACGAGGTGTACGCTCCGTGTACGTTGGGCGACCTCGAAGCGACCGGCTTTGACTACTGGGCGCTGGGTCACGTGCACACTCGGCAAGTGCTCCGCGAGAGGGACCCGGCGGTCGTGTACCCTGGCAACCCGCAGGGCAGGCACGCCAACGAAGCCGGTCCGCGGGGCGCCTATCTGGTCGAAATCTCCGACGCAGGCGCCGTGGCGCTCGAATTTCGCCCGACGGACCTGGTGCGCTGGCAGAGTCTCGAACTACGCATCGACGACATCGAGGACGAAGCTGACCTGTTCGACCGACTGGACCAGGAGGTCGTCGCGGCGCGAGACGCGGCCGACGGGCGAGACTTGGTGATGAGACTGACGCTGACCGGTCGAGGGCCAGTGCACGGCAACTTGGTTCGTCCCGGATTCATGGAGGACGTCCAATCGCAACTCAACCAATCGTGGGCAAGCAGGCGGCCGTTCGCCTACTGCGAACGCATTGCCGATTCGACTGCTCCGACGGTGAACCGTGACGAGAGAAAGCAGGCTGAAGATTTCGTAGGCGACTTGTTGAGGTTGGTGGATGATTTCGGGAGCGATCCCGGCCAGCTTGACGATCTGCAATCGGCGCTCGACCCGCTGTTCACGAATGCCAGGGCGGCGCGTTACTTGCGAGAATTCGTGCCCACGGACGAAGAGTTGACGCAGCTACTGAATGCCGCTGAGGGCGTCAGTCTCGACCTTTTGCTGAAGGACGACGCGTGAAGATCGATCGGATCTACATCGACGGGTTCGGCCACTTCCACGACGCGGACATCGAGACAACGGGGTCGATGTCCGTCATTTCGGGAGCCAACGAGGCTGGCAAGAGCACGTTGCTGGCGTTTGTGCGAGGAGTGCTTTTCGGATTTCCGACTGCCCGATCACGCGACTTCATACCGGCGTTGTCCGGCGGCGCGCACGGCGGTCGGATCACGATGACCGTCGACGCGGGCCAACAATACATCGCAGACAGAAAGCACGGATCCAACGGCGGGCCATTGATCCTCGCCGGGCCGCTGGGCGAGCTGCACGACAAAAACATGATGCCGTCGCTTGTAGGCCCTTCTCCTGACCTTTTCCGAACCGTATTCGCATTCAGCCTGGACGAACTCCAGGACATGAAATCGCTCAACAGCGAGGAGGTTCGTGGGCGCATCTACAGTGCCGGGGTTGGAGCGGCGAACCTGCCGTCCGCGGTCCGCGAACTCGACGCGAACAGACAAGCGATCTTCGCTCCCAGAGGTCGGACGCACAAGGTCGCGACCGTCCTGAGTGAACTTCAGGAAACTGAATCCCAGTTGGCGGAGCTTGCAGGCCAGGCTTCTGAATACGGCCGACTCACGGTGCGCCGAGAACAGGTTCGCGAGGAACTGGAGTCGATTGCAACACGCCGGGCCGAGTTGTCTTCGCGGGAAAGCGAGCTTCAGCGGATGTCGAGGGCATGGGAGGAGTGGACGCCGATCAGGCTCCGCGAAGAGCACCTTGCGACACTGCCCGAGTTCGAAAATTTCCCCGAGAGCGCCGTCGTTCGACTTGAGGGGATCGACGAACGCATCGAAGAGGCCGCGCCGGAAGTCGACAACGCACAGGCTGCGGTAGCGCGAGCCGAAGCCGAGGCAGACAAAGAAGTGCCCGACGAGGATCTGGTGTCCGAAGCGATGGAGATCGAGTCGATCCGTCGCGGTCGAGACAGCTTCGACAGCTCGGTTCACGACCTGCCGGAGCGCGTGGCCGAGCTTGGCGCAGACAGCGAGAAGCTGGCGTCGGACCTGCGCGATCTCGGGCCAGAATGGGACGAGGCCCGCCTCGAAGAGTTCGACTCGTCGATGGTGGTTCGAGATGAAGCCGATCAGTTGCGCGAGAGGCTGGCCATCGCCGAGCAAACCATACGGGACCGAACCACAGGGCTGGAGCAGGCCCACCAAGATCACCAAGACGCCCTCAGAGCTCGCCAGGAGGCGCAAGAAACATTCGACAGCGTCGATCAACCCGCGATGACCACGGCGACGTTGCAAGAGCAGCGACGCCACCTTCGAGCAGCAAAGCTCGTCTACCCAGAGTTGAATTCGGCTCGCCAACGCCGAGAGGACCTTGAAGGCCAGATCGACGCCGTCGCCGGGGCAAGCGATGTCGGTGACAAGACCGGCCGCAGTGCTTGGCTTCCGATCTCTCTGATTCTCGGAGGCTTGGCAGCCGCCGCGATTGGCGTCGTGATGGACGGCCAGCAGGCGGCGCTCGCCCTCGGCGTCGTGCTCGTGGTGGCTGGTGTTGGCGCTGTCTTTTGGACCCGGTCGACTCAGCCTGTCGACACCATTGGCGGTGAGGACGCTATGCAGGCTCAACGCGATGACGCCGCTTCGAAGGAGCAGGCCCTCGGTGAGAACCTCCAACGCGCAGCCGAGTTGCTCGGAATCGCCGTGGTCGATTCGCAACCGCTGGGTGAACTCGAAGAGACTCTGGACGGCATCCAGGAAAGCATTCGCCGCCACGAGGCTGCCGCCCAATCGGTGGCAGGTGCCGAACGCTTGGTTGAACGTCATGAGTCGCGTGCTGCCGAAGCCCGAGACATGTTTGAATCCGCGGAGACGTCGAACGGATCAGTCGCGGACGAGTGGCGAGGGTGGTTGACCGCCCGAGGTCTCGCCGAAACGCTGACGCCAAACACGTTCATACAGCTATTGGGACGCGTCGAGACCGCCCGAGCTCAACACGGGCCCGTGGTTCAGATGCGTGGCCGCGTTAAAGCCATCGAGCGCAACATCTCCTTGTACCGCGATCAGGTGGGCTCAGTGGCCCAGCGGCACGGGACGAGCCTTGACGGCGACGATGACAGGAAAGTGTCCATGGCCGCGGACGACCTGATTCGACGACTGGATCAAGCACGTGCCGGCGCGCTCGCTCGCGAGAACGCCGTGAAGATGGCCGAGGACGCTCGTGAACGGCTAGAGGCGGCGCAACGACGCCTAAACAGACTCAACGTCGACAGAGACGAACTCATCGCGGCCGCCGGAGCCGCCGACGCCGAGGATCTCAGGCGCAGAGCCAGTCAGCACGAACAAAGGCGCGATGCAGAGCGACAGATCGCCGAAGATCGCGTCCACTTGCAGCGATTGTCCGTTCCGGGGCAGTCGCTGCAAGCTCTGGTCGAAACGTTGACGCAGACCTCTCTGGAATATCTGCGCGAGGAGCTGGCGACTGTCAAAGACGAGATCGACACGTCGGAATCTCGGCGAAGCGATCTCGACGCAGAAGGTGGGAGCCTGAAGAACGATCTCGCCCGTATGGCAACCGACGAAGCGGCGTCTGAGCTGAGAGCACGCCGCGAATCGCTATTGGCACAGCTCAAGCTCCTGGCGACCGAGTGGTCGAAGCTGACGATCGCCGCCACGATTCTTCAGCGTACTAGACAGAAGTATGAACAGGAGCGCCAGCCGGGTGTGATCCGTCACGCGCAGGAGTTCTTCGCCTCGATCACCGGAGGCCGATACACCCGCGTTTTCGTGCCCGCCGACCAGCCCTCGGAGGTGTTCGTTGAGTCTGCCAATGGCTCGCGGCTCGATCCGGCTCAGCTCAGCCGCGGCACGCGCGAACAGCTATACCTTGCGTTGCGCTTTGGTCTGATACGTGAGTTCGGAGAACGCGCCGAGCGGCTGCCCGTGATCGTGGACGAGGTGCTGGTCAACTTCGATCCGGACCGGCAGCTCAAGGCGGCGGAGGCGTTTGCCGCGCTGTCAGAGACCAACCAGGTGCTGGTGTTCACGTGCCACCCGGAGATGGTCGACCTCTTCACGAAGGTCTCGCCAGGAGCTCAGATAATCGACCTAGACGCTCTGGCGTAGGGTGCACATAGTCGAACGGAATCCGGCGGGGACGGGGTGAATGTCCGCCGCGGGATTCGCGCTCGACCCGTGCTTTACCGGTGCAATCGTAGTTTTGCGACGAAGAGGTTGGCGTCCAGTTCGGTCACTTCGTCGTCATTTTGACTTTAGGTGACTGCGTGAATCAATGAGGCCCGCTTGATCCGGCCCGTCGTCACCGTCACTCGACGCCGACAATCTCCTCTCGGGCGTTGGCTTGCGGTCGTCGAGATCGAGTTTTGCGCTTGAACCGGCGTCCTTGTGCCAAGTGTCGCAGACCAGGCACGGACACGCGTCGGGGGTCACCACTAAACCCGATGAGTGACGCGCACGATGGCGATTCGTTTACCCCTCCGTGCATTGCCCAGAGAGGTTTTCGGCGAAACGGCATCGTCGATCAGGTACAGACGCATAGGCTTTTTTGCGTGGCTGCGCCTACGGTTTACCGAAATGACACACGAAAACGAAGAATTCACGCCTGAGATTCGCGATCCGGCGATTGGTCGAATAGTCGATCTATCTCAGGATCGCGGCGGATTGGGCCGCACGTCGCGCTGTTGTGCGAAACTCGGCTGCGTTTTCATCGCCATTTGTTGCCGTACGACGTAGTGATTTCTCGGCGGTTTCGTCGTGCTGTTCTCCGAAGCGATCTATCGAGGCGCTCGGGCGGCGGCGAGGGGAATATAGTTTCGATGCGGCGGTCGGATCGGAACCGGGCGGTCGAGCATTGCGCCCGACGGCGGCGGCTCGTATCATGATCGGCGTCTGGAACTAGCAATTTCTTCCGGACGGATCATCACTTAGGAGCACATGCAACATGGCCATCATGGTTACAGGCGGCACGGGGTTCATCGGCGGCAAGGTCATCTGCGAGCTCGTTGACCGCGGAGAAGACGTAGTCTGCTTCGACATGGCGCCGCCTCGAGCTAACCTGACGCCGTTGCTGGATCGGATCACGGTGTACCGGGGCGACGTCACGCAGATCTCGCACGTGATGGACGCGGCCAGCGCCAACAACGTCCACAAGATCATCCACATGGCGGCTATGCTGGCGCCGGACACCGAGGAACGGCCGCACGCGGGGATGTTCGTGAACATACAAGGCATGAACAACATCCTCGAGGTCGCTAGATGGGTGGGCGCCGAAAGAGTCGTTTACGCGAGCTCGATCGCGGTATACGGGGTGCAGGAGCGTTTCGGGGACCGCCCGGTGATCGAAGCCGACAGCTCCGTTCCGGTGACCGTCTACGGCATGACCAAGGTCGTGAACGACTTCGTTGCCGGAAAGTACATCGACCAGTTCGGCATGGACGTGCGCGGCGTGCGAATCTGCACCGTGTTCGGCCACGGACGCGTCACGGGAATGACCGGCATGGTCGGAGGCCTGCTCGCGTCGCTGCCGGCAATCGGCAAGCCCGTCGACCTGCCGTTTTCGCCCGACGAACCCTCGGCGATGATCCACGCCGAAGACGCGGCGCAGATATTCGTCCGAGTGGCGTTGGCCGACAAGCTCAACCACCGCACCTACAACAGCGGCGGGCACCTCGCCACCGTCGGAGACATGGCCGACGCGGTGCGCGGCTTCATCCCGGACGCCAAGATCACGACCGGCGAAACCCGCGTCCCGCACGTCTACCTGGTCGACAACAGCCAGATGCTAGCCGACATCGGCTACGAGATGGCCCCGCTGAACGTCCGCATCCTCGAGCACATCAACGACGCAAAGCGCGAGGCTGGGCTGCCGGAGATTGGCGGTTGATCTGGAGGCCACTGCGCCTTGATACGCGGCGGTTGAGCCGGTAACATGTCCCGCATGCGAATTGGACTGATTAGCGACACACACATTCCCGAAGCCGGAGCGGAAATTCCGCCGCAGGTGTTCAAGGCGTTCGACGACGTGGACCTGATCCTACACGCGGGCGACATGCACATCATCGACGTTCTGGATTGGCTGGAGCCTTTGGCGCCGGTCTGGGGCGCTCGTGGCAATGGCGATCACTACGACGGCATCAACCCGAATCGACCCGGGTTGCCCGATGACCCGCGCGTCAAGGAAGTGCATACGCTTGAACTTGAAGGGCTAAGGGTCGGCCTCATCCATGGCTTCCCGCTGCCGCACGAACTCCCTTGGCGCACGCTCGACGAGCTCCTGGACTTGCACTTCACGCGCCCCATCGACGTGGTGGTTTGCGGCGACACCCACATGGAGCGATTCGATTGGTACGAGGGCGTCCTGATCATCAATCCGGGAAGCCCTACCCTACCCGGCCAGATCAATGCGCTGGGCACTGTCGGGTTCCTCGACATCAACGATCGCGAGGTCGTTCCGTCGATCGTGAACCTGTCAGACTACTAGGGCCACCGAAGTCATCTCCGACAGCACCCAGCCTCGGCGAGGTCGCCCTGGACGCTGAATGAGGCTGGTCGGTCTGGCCCTGCTCCCACGAATCCATGCACTCGTCTTCTCTGTCTGCGCTGAATTTCGCGGTCCGCCCCTAACGCGCGTGAATCTGCTTCGTCGTGGCGTCAATGATCGAGTTGCCGCCGTCGACGATTAGCGTGGTTCCCGTTATGTACGACGAGTGTTTCGATGCGAAAAATAAGGTCGGCATCGCGATCTCGTCGACGTGGCCCATTCGCCCGAGCAGCGATGCGGTGGTCGCCCACTCGATGTGCGCTGGATCGTCGGGAGTCGGCGCGGTGAACGGCGTTTCGACCCAGCCAGGGCTGATCGCGTTGACGCGGATGCCGAGGGGCGCGTATTCGAGCGCCATGCTGCGCGTCATGCCTTCGAGTCCGGCTTTCATCGCGCCGTACAGGCCGTAGTTGCCGTGAATGCTGCCGGTCGACGGTATGTTGACGATCGCGCCGCCGGTCCGCTGCATTATCGGCAGAGCGTACGTTGTTGCCAGAAACGCGCTGAGGAAGTTGCCGCCCGAGACACGATCCCAGCGCTGCATCACTGAGAAGGATTCATCGACGCCCTGGTTGCGTTCGCTGCCGCCGGCGCAGTTGACGAGAACGTTGAGCGCGCCGTATCTGCGATCGATGTCTTCGAGCAAGGCTTTGACCGCGTCATGGTCGCCTAGCTGCACCGAGTGGAACTCTGCCCGGCCGCCAAGTTCGATGATTTCCTTTCGCACAGCCTCGCCTTTGACCCGATCGCGGGCCACCATGATGACCTGCGTTCCGGCCTCGGCCAAGTGCATCGAGATGCTGCGTCCGATGCCTGAGTTTCCGCCGGTCACTAGCGCGACGGCGTCTTCGAATCCCCAGTCCATGTTTTGCTCCTACATTGTGCTTGGCGGATGGTTTCCGTTAGTGCCATCGATTCGGCGACTCGGTATGACGTGGTGGCCAACGACCCGAAGGTCCGACGGTTGCGTCGCGAGCTTGCGCTGGTGAGGTCCTTCGACACGCTCAAGACGAACGGATTGGGGCGGAGCTCAGCCGAGATCTGCGGCCCACCATGATGACCTGCGCTCCGGCCTCGGCCAAGTGCATTGCGATGCTGCGTCCGATACCCGAGTTTCCGCCGGTGACGAGTGCGACGGCGTCTTTGAATCCCCAGTCCATGGATTTGCTCCTGCGATTGTGTTTGGCGGGTGGCTTGCGGTACGGTCACCGATTAGGCGCTTCGGTATGCCCAGGTGGCCAACGACGCGAAGGTCCAACGGTTGCGTTGCGAGCTTGCGCTGGTGAGGTCCTTCGACACGCTCAGGACGAACGGTTCGGGGGCGAGGCTCACTCGGCCTCTGCCGGTCATCCGAGCGATTGATGATGCTCGGCAGAGGCCGATGCCGGCTATACGAGAATCGAACGTCGGACCTACGGCGATTGGACGAGCTCGATGAGCACGTCGTCCGGGCCTTCGATGTAGGCTAGGTGAGCGCCACAGACGATCTCGGTGCTTGGCAGGACGATTCGGACGCCTGCTTTCTCGAGGCTGTCCAGTTTTGCCGCGAGGTCGTCGACGCCGAAGCCGAAGTGCTCGAGTCCGAGGTGGTTCAGCTCTGCGTTGCCGCGCTGGTCGGACGATCCCGCTGGCGGGGACGAGATGTTGAGCCGGACCTCGCCGCCCATTTGCATGCTCACGGTGATCGTTACTGGCATGACTTCCCGCGCGCCGAGAATCTTGGCTTCGAAGTGTTTTCGTACCAAGCCGCCGACTCCTGCGGACTTGCAGCTCTGATGTGCACGTGGTCGATTGCGAATGGCATGTCTATCCCTTATCGTTTGTTGCAGTGGGACCGGCGACGGCGCCGGGTCATGGAGCCTCGGATTGCCAGTCGTTTCACAGCTTATCATCTTGATCGTCGGTCAGGCTTCGGCGTCGCGGCGTTAGCGTCAATCCGACGCGACCGCTGACACAGCGGCATCAAGGGCTTTGCTCGGAGGCGTGGCGCTGAGCATAACGACGAGCGCCAGCAGGTAGATCGCCATCAACGATTGCCAGGCGAGTTCGTAACCGTCGCTGTTGTCGTAGATATACCCAACCACCGGCGCGCCGAACGCGCTGGCCAGCATAATTGTCGGCATTGTCAATCCCCTGATAGTGCCCAGGAAAGCGCGGCCGAAATAGTTCGCCCACATGTAGGTTTGAGAGACGATGTTGATCCCCACCGAAAGCCCCCAAAGGATCGTTGACGTGAACATTTCGGTGGCGCTCGATGCCACGAGCATCAGTCCGACCGCCATCGTGAATCCCAGGTACGCCCCCGCCGCCACGAAACGCGCGGGAAACCGATCTAACAGGAATCCGACGAGGAGCAGCATTGCGGCCGCGCCGCCCGCGTCAGCCGAGATGGCCACCGCCACGAGGTCGGCGTCGAATCCCTTCTCCACCCAGTATGGGATGCGGTGAACGCTGGCGCCCATCCCGAATCCGCCCAGCATCATCGCCATGACCAGCATCCAGAAAGCCCGAGTCCGAAGCGCTTCGCCTATGGTCCAGACGGCTTCTTCTTCCGCATTCTGCTCGCCTGGGCTTTGTTGTTCGATCACGACGGGGTCGCCGTCGGGACGCAGGCCCATGTCTTCTGGTTGACGTCGCAGAAACAGCAGCGACATGGGAATGATCAGAACCATGCTGACGATGCCGAGGTAGAGCCAGGCGTCGCGCCAGTCGACCACTTCGATAAACAGTTGCGTGACGGGCAGCAACACTATTCCGCCCACGCCGAGCCCGAGAGACGCCAATCCGAGCGCGACCCCTCGCCTGCGAACGAACCACTTGGCGACCGGCACCGTGCTCAGAATACCGCCGCCCGGTGTGCTGAGTCCGGCCAAGCCCACGATCGTGAACAGAATGAAGAGCTGCAGCACATTGTCTGCCAGCCCAAATCCGATGACGCCCATGCCTGTCACGAGCGCGGCGACAGGGATTATGAGTCGCGGTCCGAACCGGTCCAGCAGCCTCCCTAAAAACAGGCTTGTGAATCCGCTGGCCAGATACCGCGCCGTTGTCAGCCAGCCGAACGTGCTTCGCGAGATGCCCATCGCTTCGCCCATCGGGATGACAAAAAGGCCCAGGTTGAGTGTGCCGGTCGCGTGCACCGCGAAGTTTACGAAGAACAGAGTTACGACGATCACCCAGCCGTAGTAGAAGGGTGGTTTCATCGGGATCTGATTTGTTCGATTTCTCGCATTGGGGTTTTTGACATGATTTCGTATTTCAACGTGTGATCACCTTCGGGTTTCGGCGACCGAATGCGAACCTCGGCTCGTTAAGGTCCTTCGACAAGCTCAGGACGAACGCGAGAGGGCGACATTGACTGCGCCTGAAACAAATCGGCGCGGGTCGCAGCCCGTGTTTCGATCACACACCCAAGCTCAAGTCGACCGGTTCGCCCGCGAGGTCGTGGAGCACCGAGAGGGCGAGCGCCACGAGGGACAGGCCAAGTACGGCGCGAGCCCGGGTCAGAATTTGCAGCCGTTTCGGCATTCCACCCCATTCAACGTGAGGATGCTCGTCGGTTGCCGTATCCGAAAGCGGCCGATCCCTCCCCTACCGCACCCCCACACCCCACCGTCGGGAATGCCGCGACGGGTCCCGGGCCTCACATGAAGCGACGCTATTCCCGCTTCCCCGGAACTCGGCGCGACCAACACGCCTGCAATCGATTGTTCGTTTGTCACGGATTCGGCTCAGTGCGCCGTGATGTTCGGTCGTGACTGAGGTTCCATACGAATCGCGGGCCCAGTATTTCACTTCCGTCCGGCATCGGCAATTTGGACGCGGCCAAGTGATTGTCACTCGCCCACAGAGCTCAGTCGTTGGTCAGAGAGATCGAGGTGCGAAACCACTGTTCAAGGTTTCGTGATGCCCGGCGGTTGCCTTCTCACGCAACGCCAACCATCGCCAACTTTCACGAAGGTGAACCGCGCCGTGAACGATTGCATTATGGCGCCGTCCGCATGATATCGCGTCGCTGCCAATGTGCATGTCGACTCGGCGTCGGTCTCTGATTCGACGTAATGCGCGTCGAGCTTCGCTGTTGTGCCCTTATATCCGCGGGATACGAACCACTCCGAGTCACAGACGTACTCCGGAACGTCTTCCACGCGAGCGATCGTGAACAACGGCGTTTCGCTGGTCGCCGAACCTTGCGTGAACGGCGGTTGGATCGTATCTCTGAACCGATGATTTCGACTGTCGCTGATCACGTCCAACTGCACGATGACGGCATCCCGCGGCGTTTCAGCCATACCGAACCTCCGGCAAGTTCATCCGATCAATCGTGAACATTGCTCCGATGCGGAAGTTCAGTTGGCTTCTCGCACGCACTCTTCGAGTAGGTCGATTGCCGCTTTTGCGAACACCCACATGTTGGCCTCACGGTCCTTGTCGCCGGTTTCGAGGGTCATCGTGCGCTCGAAGGGTCCCGTTACCGCGAAGCATGCGTGGCCGGACGAATCGCCGTATCGATTGCCGGTGGGGCCGCTCGCGCCGGTCTCGCCGAGTCCCCACGTTGCGCCGAGGGCGTCGCGGATCGTGCGGGCATTCAGCAGGGCATACGGCTCAGTGCTGGCGCGCATGTCCGCCATCGTCGCGTCGGCAACGGCTAGCAACTCCTGCTGTGCCGCGCGCGTGTATATCACGGCACCTCCGACGTAGTAGGCCGAGGCTCCGGGAATCGCGAGGAGCGCCGCCGAGATCAAGCCGCCAGCCGACGACTCGGCGACGGCCAGGTTCTGATTCGATTCTTTGAGCACTTCAGCAACCGAAGCTGCCAGCGAGTTCAGGTCAGGCATTGTCTTCTCCCGTTAGTGATGCGGCGCGGCGATGGATTGCGCGAGACAATCGAACTCGGTGTCGTAAACGTCGGCGCCAATCGTCGATTGTTTGCGAATAGTCGATCGAGGACGGAACCTTTGGCGATTGACCGGACTCGATGCCGGCTCTCGTAGCACAATGCGGATCATTCAACAAACCGAGATACTCGGGGTCTTCTGGAATCACACTCATAACGTTGAGCCAGATTCTTCACCTGCGGGTTCAGAATGACATATTGGGTTTCGTCACCTGAAGGTTTCTTTCGGCGCGATTTTGACATCTCCGGTGGGTTGCAACTGTGTGCGTCTCCAAGCAGAATCCCGAAACAATCAACCGCCTACTTGATAATCACTTCATTGCCGCCGAATTTCGCCGCGAAAATCTCCTGGTCGACGGCCAGTCCCAGTCCTGGTCCGGCCGGGATGGAATACGAACCTTCTTCGAAGGTCACGTCGTCGTTCGCGTAGACGTTTGGCAGGTAGCGCTCGTCCTCGAGCGACTCGAACGTCTTAGATGCAGCTCCGAACACGAGCGTCGCCCTTGCGCCGAAGTTCGAGTTGCCGAAGTTATGGGGGATCGAACGCACGCTCGTCGGCTCCAACCACTTCTCGAGGGCTTGCCAGCGCGAGAAACCTGCCGAAACGGTGTCGGGTTGATAGCCGTCGATCAGGCCGTTGTTCACCAGATCGACGAACACCGGACCCGGCGGATCTCGGTCCACTTCACCGCAGACCAGCAGCGCGTTCGATCCAAGCCGGTCCCTCATCCGCCGGAACACCCGGTAGTCGGCCACATTGTGAGTAACCATCTCCTCCATCCAGAAAATGTTGGCGGAGAGAGTCTCCCGTACGAAGTCTTCCAGCAGGTCCAGCCTGCCGTCGTAGCCGAAGTTGGCGTCGACCATGATCGCAGCGTCGGACCCGACGGCCTCGCGAACGGCGAGGACCACTTCGATGTCGCGCTCCAGTCCGGCCTGCGGCGCCATCCAACGGCCCGGCCTGCCAACTTTCATCTTGAATTGACGATATCCGTCCCGACGTGATTCAGCAGCTTCCTCAGCCACTTGGCCGGCGCCCTTCTCGGGATTCACAAGATCTTGGTAGTACAGAGTCGTGTCATAGGCAGGGACCACGTCCCGCACCCGTCCACCGAGCAGATCGACGCACGATACGCCCATGTCCCGACCCAACAGATCGAAGGCGAGGATGCTCATCCAGCCGTGTTCCCAGAACGGCGGTTTGTGCGCGTCGGTCACGCCGACGACACGACCGCCGGAAACTTCGAGGAATTCGTCGACCCGTTTGCCGAGCAACGATTCACGGAGCAGGGCCATCAACCCTCGCACGGTGCCTTCTGGATCGTTGAAGCCGGTGAACTCCCGCATGAAGCGATTTGCGATCGTGAGTCCCTCTAGACCGCCGTCGGTCCGGGCGCGCACCAGCCATTCGGTGCGTTCACGACCCATATTCTCGCCGCGCGAGTTTCGGCCAAGTTCTTTGCGATAATGAACAGGGACTGGCGTCACGCTGATCTCGTTGATCGTTTGACCGGGCATGTGATTCTCCTCATCCCGTAGGTTAGATTTTCGAAGCTGTTTACGAGTGTCGGGCGGCGGTCCCTGTCGCACGGGAATAGGGCAATGAAATCGTCCGGGGCGTCACCTCCCACCACCGATGCCTTGAGCCCTTCCTGAGACGAACGACGATCGGAACTGCACGCCCCAGCGTCCGTCGATCAGAGTGAATATCCACAACGTGAGGAAGCCGTTGTACTCGGTTCCGTCCGCTAGCCGTCTCGACTGATGGATGGCCAGATGCACTTTCTCGTCGCCTGACTGAACCGCTTCGATGGAGGTCGTGGTCGTGTGATCCCAGCCTTCCGCCTTTAACGCTGCCGTTGTCTTCTCGCCGCCCGACTCGCGAAAATCGTCCGCAAAATCCCAGACCTGGAACTTGTTGTCGAACGACAATCTTCGATGCGGAAAGTGCATCTCCGCGATCATCGCGTCCATGTCCCTGGCGTTGAACGCGGCGTTCCATCGTTCGAACGAGGCTGTTGCTTGGTTGACGGCGTCGGACATCGGCTGCTCCCGCGTCTGGTTCTGCGTCGAATCGGTTTCGCTGGTTGAGGAAGCACCAGGATATACGACCGTCGACCGTGGTTGTCAATCGGAGGCGCCGCGTCCATCACAGCCGTCGCCATCGAACTCGGCGAGATGATCGCTTTTGCGGGGAGCGGGTCCAATCCGATAGACTTGGCGCGATGCAATCTCCGAACCGCTTAACCGACGCGCCAGACGGCCTAATTCAAAAGGCCAAAGGCGCGTTTTATGGTTGGAGGGTTGTAGGCGCGGGTACGTTCCTGCTAACGGTCATGGCCGTCAGCGTATTCCAGGGTCTTGGCTTATTCCTGGTGGCGTTGGAAAGGCAATTCGGGTGGAGCCGAACTGCCATGTCAGGGGCTTTCACGCTCGCACGAGGCGAGGGCGCCGTGCTCGGCCCCGTTGAAGGAATGGTGATCGACCGGTTCGGATCTCGCGGGTTGGTCCTGATCGGCTACTGCATCATCGGCCTTGGATTCATCCTGCTCTCGATGATCCAGAGCCTGTGGCACTTCTACGTCGCGTTTATCATCATCACTCTCGGCTCCGGATTAGGCGGCTGGCTCGCCGTGGTCTCGATGGTGAACAACTGGTTCATCCGCCACCGCTCTTTGGCGATCGCCGCAACCACATCGGGCATACACTTCGGCGGATTCCTCGTGCCTGTGCTGGCGTTGGGGATCGACGCGCACGGGTTCCGGTGGGCCACGCTGGGCATGGGCATTTTCATGTTCATCATGATCGGACCGGTGGTACGAGTGATCCACACCCGGCCCGAGGACATCGGCTTGGCGCCCGACGGCGATCCTCCCAAGATCATGACCAATCAGTCCAGCGCTCAAGAATCGGGCGCTCCGGGGAGCAGCGACGAAGAGGCCGAGTTCACCGTGAGGCAGGCGTTGCGGACGTCCGCCTTCTGGATACTGACGATCGTCCATATATCGTCGACGATATCCATCGTGACGCTGTCGTTGCACCTCGTGCCCAAATTGACCGACATGGGATTGTCGTTGAGCACCGCGGGGATCGTGGTCTTGTCGTACACGGCAGCCGCCGTGCCTTCCCAGTTCGTCGCCGGCGTCGTTGCTGACAAGTTGCCAAAACAGCTGGTATTGTTCTTCTTCCTGGCGATGCAGGCATCCGGCATGGCAGTGATCGCGTTTGCCGACAACATCGGCACGGCGTTCCTGTTTGCAGTTCTTTACGGCATCGGGTTCGGGGGCAGGGTGCCGCTGCTGACGTCCATTCGTGGCGACTACTTCGGACGAAAAGCCTTCGCAACGATCATGGGCTTGTCCCAGATGCCGAACAACATCGCGATGATGTTCGCGCCGCTATTCGCCGCCTACATGTACGACACGACCGACTCATACCAGATCCCGTTCCTGACGTTCGCGATCCTGAATTTCCTTGGCGCGTGCCTTGTGCTGTTCGTGCGAAGGCCAAGGTTGACAGGCATGGCTCAATGCCTCGACGTCGATCCGCATGCCTGTTAGCAGCACTGTCTCGATGATGATGCCACCCGGCTCCGCTCTCGAAGCTTTTATCAGAGACAGGAACTGGTCTTTGGTCAACACGTAGGGCTTTGATTTCGCTGCGGAAGGTGCGCTGGCCATCGCTGCTATGTCCCTGGCCATAAGGCTCTTTTTCATCGCTGTACGGAGACAATCCCCAACCGACCTGTGTATCGCGTTGACGTAAGAAGGCGAGAGGCCCTCCTCCATCAACCTACCGTAGGCCAATTCCAAGTGGTCGGGCGAATCTTGCTCAACCTGAGGTCGCCGATATACTTATCGATGCGTCTGATGTTTAGGCTATAGCCTCCGTGTCAAGGGCGGAGTGAAAGTGTACCAGTGGGGCGGAGTAAAACTGTACCACCGAGCGCCGCAGGTTGAGCGTCAATGTCTGCGGTGCGTAAGAGCCGGCGCTAGGCGGTTGCCAGAGGTTGGTTGGACTTCCGGCTGTGCTTGAGGCGGAAGCTGTCGCCGTTCATCTCCAAGATGTCGACATGGTGAGTGAGACGATCGAGGAGAGCTCCAGTCAACCGCTCGGATCCGAACACTTCGGTCCACTCGTCGAAGGGCAGGTTGGACGTCACCAGGACCGATCCTCGCTCGTATCGCTGACTGAACACCTCGAAGAGCAACTCAGCCCCAGTCTTGGACAAGGGCACGAAGCCTAACTCGTCGATGATCAGAAGCTTGAGACGCGCCAGCCGTCGCTGTAGGTTGAGCAAGCGCCGTTCGTCTCTGGCCTCGATCAGTTCGTGGACCAGGGCGGCGGCGGTGGTGAAGCCGACAGACAGTCCACGCTGACATGCCGCTAGGCCGAGACCGAGAGCGATATGAGTCTTGCCGGTCCCGCTGTTGCCAAGTGCGATGACGTTGTGGCTGCGCTCGATGTACTCACAGCGAGCCAGTTCCAGAACCAGAGCCTTGTTCAGCGACGGCATCGACAGGAAGTCGAAGGTGTCGAGGCTCTTGGTCGTTGGG
>PVBE010087207.1_pt1 | contig 67757 bp, 63 predicted proteins | sample 1631181 | NCBI WGS metagenome assembly PVBE01 (sample SAMN08397723, study PRJNA350692) | Marine metagenome, whole genome shotgun sequencing project. | isolation source: water | place: Pacific Ocean | collected 2012-04
AGAGCTGGCTATCGGCACCATCGACAGCTGGCTGCTGTGGAAGCTGACCGGTGGCGCCAGGCACGCCACGGACGTGACGAACGCCAGCCGTACGCAGCTGTTCGACCTGCATCGTCACACCTGGGACGAGGACCTGCTGGCCCTGTTCGGCCAGCAGTGCACCCAACCCGGCATGGCGAAGAACACGTACGGCACCGGCTGCTTCCTGCTACTGCATACCGGCCGGTTACCGGCGCCGAGCCAGGCCGGTCTGCTGACTACGATCGCCTGCCAGCAGCGTCAGGACGCGCCGGAGTTCGCTCTGGAGGGCAGTGTCTTCACTGCCGGCGCTGCCATCCAGTGGCTGCGGGATGGTCTGGGTATCATCGACAGTGCCCCGCAAGTCAACGACCTGGCAGCCTCCGTGTCCGACACCGGCGGGGTCTGGGTGGTGCCCGCCTTCGCCGGTCTCGGTGCGCCGCACTGGGACCCGGCGGCACGGGGGACCATTCTCGGCCTGACCCAGGGCACGACGAAGGCACACATCGCCCGGGCCACACTGGAAGGCATCACGTTCCAGGTGGCCGATGTTCTGGCAGCCATGGAGATCGACGCCGGGCAATCGCTGACGGAACTGCGCGTCGATGGCGGGGCGGCGGCCAGCAACCTGCTCATGCAGATGCAGGCCGATCTGCTCGGGGTACCCGTGCTGCGGCCCGTGATGACGGAGACAACGGCGTTGGGCGCGGCGCTGCTGGCAGGTCTCGGCGCCGGTGTCTGGTCGGAGGCCGCCGCCACTACCGACAGCTGGCAGGTGGAGCGACGGTTTGAGCCGACGTCCTCCGCCGCCGAGCGACAACAACGTCACGCGGACTGGAAGAAGGCGGTGGCACGAGCCGCAGGCTAGTCAGCCGGCCACAGCAGCTTCCAGGACCTCGCTGGGTGTGGGCTGCACTTTCCAGATGTCCATGGCGTACTCCCACACGGTGCGATCGGAGGAGAAGCGGCCCATGCGGGCACTGTTGAGGATCGACATGCGGGCCCAGGCGTCCGGGTCGCGCCAGGCGGCGTCGACGCGCTCCTGTGTCGCGACGTACTCATCGAAGTCGGCCAGCACCATGAAGGGGTCACCGCGTTCCAGCAGTGACTCGACGATGGGCGTGAACAGATCGGGTCGGCCCGGAGACAGCGCTCCGGAGGCGAGAAAATCGATGACGGCCCGCAACTCGCGGTGGTTGTCATAGACGGCGATCGGATCGTAACCGCCGGCACGCCGTTCCCGTACCTGCTCCATGTCGGGGCCGAAGAGGAACAGGTTCTCCTCACCCACGGCCTCAGCGATCTCGACGTTGGCACCATCCGGCGTACCGATGGTCAGTGCCCCGTTGAGGGACAGCTTCATGTTGCCCGTACCCGACGCCTCCATCCCCGTGGTCGAGATCTGCTCTGACAGGTCGGCGGCGGGAATGATCCGCTCCGCCTGGGAGACATCGTAGTTCGGCAGGAAGACGACACGCAGGCGACCGGCGACATCCTCGTCCTCATTGACCAGCTGACCGACAGCGTGCATCAGCTTGATGATCATCTTGGCCGTGTAGTACGCCGGTGCGGCCTTGCCGGCGAAGAGCACCGTACGGGGTACGATGTCGAGGCTGTGGACCTCCTTCACCCGGCGGTAGAGGGCGATGACGTGCAGCAGGTTGAGCAGTTGCCGTTTGTATTCGTGGATACGCTTGATCTGCACGTCGAGCATGGCGTCGGGGTCGATGATCTGGCGGCTTTGAGATGTGATGTACTCCTCCAGGTCGACCTTGTTGCTCCGCTTCACATGGCGCCAGGCCGTGCGGAAAGCGCCGTCGTCGGCCAGCGGCTCGAGAGCTTCCAGGGCGGACAGGTCGCGGATCCACTCGTCGCCGATGTGTTTGGTGATCAGCTGCGCCAGACGGGGGTTGCACTGACGCAGCCAGCGCCTGGGTGTGATGCCATTGGTCTTGTTGCGGAACTTCTGCGGCCACAGTTCGGCGAAGTCACGGAACAGGTCTTCGCGGATGATACGCGAGTGCATCTCGGCAACACCATTCACCGCGTGGCTGCCGACGATGGCCAGGTGCGCCATCCGTACCCGCTTCTCGTCACCCTCTTCGATCAACGATGTGCGGCGCAGCAGGTCGACGTCACCGGGACGATGCACCTTCACCCGTTCGAGGAAGCGTCGGTTGATCTCGTAGATGATCTGCATGTGACGCGGCAGCACGCGCTCCAACAGGCTGACGCGCCATTGCTCCAGCGCCTCGGGCAGGACCGTATGGTTGGTGTAGCCGAAACACTGGACGGTGATCTCCCAGGCTTCCTCCCAGCGCAGCGAAGCTTCGTCGACGAGGATGCGCATCAACTCGGCGATGGCCAGGGAGGGATGGGTGTCGTTGAGCTGGAAGGCGTGTTTGCTGGCGAAGTCACGGAACCCGCGATGCTGCTTGAACCAGCGGGCCAGGGCATCCTGCAGGGTGGCTGACACAAGGAAATACTGCTGCTTGAGACGCAGCTCGCGGCCGACGAAGAAGTTGTCGTTGGGATAGAGCACGCGGGTAATCGTCTCGGTGCGGTTCTTATCCTCTACCGCCCGCTCGTAATCACCATAGTTGAAGTGCTCGAGGTTGAACTCCCGCGTCGCCTTGGCCGACCACAGTCGCAAGGTATTAACCGTGCCATTCTCGAATCCTGGAACGGGTGTGTCGTAGGCCATGGCCAGCACCTGCTCGCCGCCAACCCAGGAAAACCGCAGGTGGCCGCGGGCATCGGCGCCTTCCTCGACGCGGCCGTAAAAGCGGATGGGGTAGACCTTTTCCGGCCGCGGGATCTCCCAGGCATTGCCGGTGCGCAGCCAGTTGTCGGGGGCCTCCACCTGGAAGCCGTCGAAGATGCGCTGCTGGAAGATGCCGTACTCATAACGCAGGCCGTAGCCGAAGACGGGCAGTTCGAGGGTGGCGGCTGAATCGAGGAAACAGGCTGCCAGACGGCCGAGCCCGCCGTTGCCCAGTCCCGGCTCCGGCTCCTGTTCGAGCAGATTCACAAGATCCTGGCCGGTCTCGGCCATGGCCTGCCGCGCCTCTTCGTAGAGATTGAGATTGATCAGGGCGTTGGCCAGCAGGCGACCTGTCATGAACTCGAGGGACATGTAGTAGACCCGCTTGACGTCGGCATCGTAGTAGCCCTGCCGGGTATCCGTCCACTGGTCGACGAGACGGTCGCGAACCGCCATGGCCAGGCTGAGGAACCTGTCGTGACGGGTGGCGGTGAAGCGGTTCCTGGCCAGCGACAGGCGCAAATGCTGAGCGACGTCGTCGGCCAGCGAGCGGGTCCGTCGGGGGTCGTGTGTCGGTTGCGTGGGTTCGTTCATGCCTGATAATGTACCAACTGACGCCAAACCTGCCTTTCGCCAGGCTCCCGATTGGGCGAGATTGCACGGCCATGGGCAAGCTCAACATCGATCTCGGCAAGGTGCTGGCCACGCAGGGCGGCAACCATGCGATCCTCGTCATCGACGATTCCGCCATCGCCCGCAAGACGCTGGCGAAGAACCTCGAGTACTACGGCTTCGACGTCTTTGAAGCCGAGTCCGGCATCGAGGGTCTGCAGTCCTACCTGGCGAACAAGCGCGAGATCGCCATCGTCATCCTCGACATCGTCCTGCCGGATGTGCCCGGCGAGAGGATCCTGGCCAAGCTGCAGGAGCTCGATCCGGAAGTGAAGGTCATCGTCTGCACCGAGTCGGCCAGCACCGAATTCAAACAGCAGGGGCAGAAGGTGGCCGGTGTGCTGCGCAAGCCGATTTCGACCGACAAGCTCCTGCGGGTGCTGCACCTGGCTCTGGGCATGAGTCCGAACACGGAAGATGACGCCTGAGCCGCCTTCACGTCTGAGGGTTGACGGGTCCGACGACTATGGCGAACTGCACGATGCAGTAGCCCGGGTTCTGCCCGTCACGGCAGATGGCACGCGGCGCCCTCCGGACCGCGAGGCGCTGCCCACCTATCTGGAGGTGGGCCGACTCCTCAACGAGCATTTGTCGGGTCGCGCTGTCTACGGCAAGAGAGCCATTGCCAGGTTGGCCGCTGATCTCGGTCTGGCGCCGCGCACCCTCTACCGGGCGCGCAAGGTTCACGAACGCCTGCCAGCCGATGCCTCGTCGCTGGCGACACTCACCTGGAGTCACTGTCGGCTGCTGGTCACGATCGATGACGCCGAGCGCCGCCGCCGACTCACGAGCCGCGTGGTGGCTGCCGGCTGGAGCGTACGCCGGCTGCAGGAACATCTCAGCACGTCGCCATCGACGTTTTCGCCGCCACCGTTGCAGGCGGGCACGTACCGCATCATCGTCATCACCGACGCTGCCGGGACCGAGGTGCCCGCCTTCGATCTGGGTTTCGGTATCCGACGACCACTCGTGCTGCCAGGCAAACCAGGAAAAAAAACGAGAAGGCTGCTGCGAGAACTGGTGCCGGGAGACACGGTGGAATCAACGACCGATGACAAGGGCCGACCGGCGCTGCGGCGTGTCTGGGGCCAGGTCGAGTCAAGGCTCTACGTCAACGTTGCCCGCCATCTGCGGGTGTGCTCGGCCGGCACGCTGGTGCTGCAGCTGGATCTCGGGTTTGACGTCGTGCACGAGTGTCGCGCCGTACTGCAGCCGCCAGCACAGCAACTGTCCCGCACCACACTCGAAGCGGCGGTGGTGTCCCAGCCACTGCCCGTTCTCGTGCGCAGTGTTCGGTTGCCCCGGCGGCGGGGATACGCCGTCGATCTGTATCACCTCAAAGACCATCTCAACAGCCTCTGGGCAGGGACCGAGGTCCGGAGTTAGGTACAGAAAGAAGGAGGGCCGCTCCCCTGTCGGGAACGACCCTCCCATGGCCGGCGATCGCTGACCGGATGCGACCGCAGGCTGGTTATCTGGCGGACTTCACCGAGGCCCAGGAACGAGACTTGACGGCAGCCGTCGATTTGGCAGCGGCTTCGGACTCGGTCTCAGTATCGACAGCATCGCCGCCGTCGCCGCGGTGGAAGCGACGCGGGTGACGGCCTTCGGGGCGGTTGGCGCGCAATTCCTCGAAGGTGGCCCGCTGTTCGTCGGTAAGCAGGGCCTGCATCTGCTCGCGGTGGGCTTCAAACAGGGCCTGGGCCTGCTCACGGGATCCCTCGCCGCTTTCTCGCAGCGCCTCCAGCTGGGTACGCAGATCACCGCGCAGGGTCTCCAGTTGCGTCGTCTGCTCCGCACTCAGGTTGAGGGCCTCGCCCAGGTTCGGACGGTCGCCGCGATCACCACCGCCGCGGGGTCCCCGCCGGCCATGTCCGCGGCCGCCATCCTCCGGCCGGTTGGCCTCGCGTTCGGCCCGCAGCGTCTCCAGCTGTGTCTTCTGTTCATCTGTGAGGATGGCCTCAAACCGTGTACGATGTGATTCGCGCAGCGCCGCAAAGGCCTCGCGATCGGCGTCGCCGGATTCGCGCAGGGCCTCTGCCTCGGCACGGAAGGTCTCGTGCAGGGCCTGCGCCTGCGTCTGTTGATCGTCGGTCAGGCCGAGGGCTTCGGCCGGACCCCGGTGTTCCCCGGCGCCCCCTGGCCCGCCCCCTCGGCGACCACCGGCTTCGGCGACATCGGCGACCATCACTGCCAGCGCTACGAGCCCGGCACAAACGGCGATACGTGAAGTTTTCATCCGTTTTCTCCTGCTGATATGTGGCGGTGACAGGCACCGTCCGTTTTTTTCGGTCTTGCTGTGAATCCCCCCAACTGCTCCCGTGTCCTGCAACATGCGCCTCTTTGACGTCGGCAAGAGGGCACTCCGTTTAACCTGCAAGAGAAAAAAGTGAGTATTCGTCGGAGCCCCGGGGGTCGCGTGTTCTATGGATGGATCATCGTCGCCGCCGGGTACGTCGTTCAGGCGCTGAACGGGGGTCTGTTGTTCCATGCGTTCACTGCCTACGTGCTGCCCCTGCAACAGGAGTTTGGCTGGAACCGTACGCTGCTGTCGAGCGCCTTTGCCCTGGTTCGACTCGAAAGCGGCATCCTCGGCCCGCTGCAGGGATGGATGATCGATCGCTTCGGACCACGTAGAGTGATGACGGTGGGCAATGTGCTGTTCGCCTGCGGTTTTCTGCTGTTCGCGCAGGTACACTCGCTGACCACGTTCTACGCCGCCCTGGCCGTCGTCGCCCTGGGGTCGAGTCTGGGTGGCTTCATGCCGATCGCGGCGACGGTGACCAGCTGGTTCGTGCGCCATCGATCGACCGCTCTCGGTATCACGCTTTCGGGCATGGGCGCCGGCGGTCTGCTGGTGCCCATGGTGGTCAGTCTGATCGCCAGCCATGGCTGGCGCTGGATGGCGATGCTGTCCGGTCTTCTCATCGCCGTGATGGCCGTGCCGGCAGCGCAGTTCATGCGCCGCCGACCCGAGGACTATGGGCAGACGGTAGACGGTGATCCCCCGTCTGCGGCGGCGGCGGCAGCCCCCCAGGCGACAGAGGCAGAACCGGAGTTCACCGCGCGTCAGGCACTGCACACAAGCTCTTTCTGGCTGCTGTCGCTGGTACACGCTAGCGCCTTGCTCGTCGTCGGCACCGTGCTCGTGCACCAGATCCCACACATGGTCGAAGGTGTCGGCCTGAGCCCGACCAAGGCGGGGTCGGTTGTGGGCGTGCTGGTCGTCGTCGTCATGTGCGGCCAATTGCTCGGCGGCTGGGTGGGAGACCGGGTCAACAAGAGACTGATCATCTTTGCGGCGATGTGGGTACACGCCGTGGCGATGGTCGTTTTCGCCTACGCCGAGAGCGCTGTCGGAGCCGTCGTCTTTGCCGTCCTGCACGGGGCGGCCTGGGGAGTGCGCGGCACGCTGATCAACTCCATCCGGGCCGACTACTTCGGCCGCAGATCCTACGCCACGATCAGTGGCTTCAGTTCCCTGCTCATCATGGTGGGCATGACCTCGGGGCCGGTGTTTTCCGGCATCGTCTACGACCTGACCGGCTCCTACCGCGGCGCCTTTCTGACCCTGGCCGGTCTGGCGGCGGCGGCCTCGATCGCGGCGTTGGCTGCCCGCCCGCCGCGAAACGAACTCGGGGCTACCCCCACAGCGCCGCCGACGGCGGGTGTATGAGACTGTCTTCGAAGCGCAGACCCGGGACGCGATCACGGGCCAGCAACAACGGGCCATCCAGATCGACGAAGTCGACTCCCTGCGCTACCAGCAGGGCCGGCGCCATGGCCAGCGACGTGGCCACCATACAACCCACCATCACCTGCAGCCCGGCGTCGTGGGCCAGCTCCCGCAGGAGCAAGGCTTCGGTGAGCCCCCCGGCTTTGTCGAGTTTGATGTTGACCGCATCATAACGATTCCGCAGACGCTCGATGTCGGCGGCTGTGTGACAGGATTCATCGGCGCAAAAGGGTACGGCGTGGTCCATATCGGCCAACACAGCGTCGTCATCGACGGGCAGAGGCTGTTCGATGAGGGACACGTCGAGATCGGCGAGGCGGGACACCATCTCCTGCAGCGTGGCGGCTGACCCGCCCTCGTTGGCGTCGACGATCAGCCGGGACTGCGGCGCCCCCGAACGTACCGCAGCGACCCGGGCCACGTCCTCGTCATCTCCGGCCAGCTTGAGTTTCAGCAGGGGGCGCGTGGCATGGCGACGAGCCGCCTCCGCCATCGCCGCCGGCGTGTCCAGGCTGAGGGTGTAGGCGGTGACCACCGGTCCCGGCGTCGGATATCCCGCCAGTTCGTGCACGCTCGTGCGCTGACGTTTCGCTCGGAAATCCCATAGAGCACAGTCGACGGCGTTGCGGGCGGCGCCGGCGGGCAACAGGCGCAGCAGATCGGTCTGTGAGGCCCCCTCCCCGATGCGGCCGGCCACCGAATCGATCTGAGCCCGGACGCTGGCCAGGGTTTCACCATAGCGCCCGTAAGGGACACATTCGCCGCGACCGCTGACAGTGCCGTCCTGGATGGTCACCACCAGTACATCCGCCGTCGTTTTCGAACCACGGGAGATGGTGAAGGGTACGGCGATCGGGAAGGACTCTTCCCGTAGTGTCAGTTCAGGCAAGAGCGTCGACGAGGCGGCCGGCACCGTGGCGATAGGCGTCGACGGCGGGCAGGCCGGTCTGGGCCTCGATCTCGCCCAGCAGGCGCTCGGATGCGGTTTCATCGAGGGCGGCCGTGTTGACCGACAGGCCGATGACACGGCATTTGGGGTTGGTGAGGCGCCCACACTGTTCGTTGAGGGTGATGCACTCCGACAGCGAGGGCAGCGCGGCGTCCGGCAGGCCGCGCATGTGTCTGCGCGTCGGCTCGTGGCACATCACCAGCGCGTCGGCCTGGGCTCCATGCAGCAGACCCAGGCAGACACCGGCGTACGACGCGTGGAACAGGGACCCCTGACCTTCGATGATGTCCCAGTGATCGGTCGACGCGGCTGGAGCCAGCCACTCCACGGCGCCGGAGATGAAGTCCGCTACCACGGCATCGACGGAGATTCCGGAGCCGGCGATGAGAATTCCGGTCTGGCCTGTGGCGCGAAAATCGGCCGGCATGCCACGTTCTCTCATCTCCCGTTCGATGGCCAGGGCACTGAACATCTTGCCGCAGGAGCAATCGGTGCCGACGGTGAGAAGGCGCCGGCCGGAACGCGGTTGGCCGCCGGCGACGGCGAGGTCGATCTCGGGGTAGCGCACGTCGAAGAGGCGACAGTTGTTGGCCTCGGCGCGCTTCGTCAGCCGCGGCAGGAGGGAGAGCCGGTTGTGCAGGCCGCTGGCGATATCGTAGCCGGCGTCGAGAGCCTCGAGCAGCGTCGTCATCCACTCGTCGGAGATGACACCGCCCCGATTGGCGACCCCGAGGATGAGCGTTCGGGCGCCGGCGCGCCGACCCTCTGCAAGCGTCATGTCCGGCAGACCCACGTCAGCCCTGCAGCCCGGCAGCCGCAACTGTCCACGGCACCAGTCGGGTCGCCAGCGGGCGACCCCGTCGGCGGTCTTGGCCGCCAATTGATCGGCGGCGTCACCAAGAAAGAGAAGGTAGGGAGGTTCAATCTGCATGGTCGGCAACAGTACCGGCGTCCGGAAAGGGGGTCAAGACGAACCAGGATTCGGCTCCCGTCGGTATATTGGGGCAATCGACACCGTACTCGCTCGACGGGAGCAACAGCACAACATCATGGCTGAGATCAAAGTTATCTGCCCCGAATGTGGAAAGCGCGTATCCCTGCGCGGACTCAACGGCCATCTGCGGTTTGAGCATGAGTACGATCTGGACGGGGCTCGGCGCATGGCCGCCGGGATTCAGGTGGATGGGGCGTTGAATCGCGTCGAGCAGGACGTGATGGAGCAGGTACGGCGACTCAACGGGCTGAAGGCGGACGCCGACCAACTGCGGCAGGCACGCGAGGAAGGTCTGATAGGGGAGACGCTCTACGAGCGGATGATCACGCAGAAGGGGCAGGAGATGACGGCTGTGACCCGATATCTGCAACGCCTCGAAGAGACCTGGGCCGAGCGGGTGGGCAAGATCACCGGTGTACGTCCAGAGGCCGAATCGGACGAGGAGATGGGAGTGATGGCCATGCTACAGGAAAAGGAGGGTTAATAAAACTCAAGGGTTTGCACAGGCTCCCGATACAACGAACAGACCGCCGTCACGGACGGTGTAAGTCGTTGCGACTCAATCTATTACGAACGTCCATGTGGGACTTTGTAATGCCATGTCGTAGGGAAGAAGTGCTCCTCCATGCCTCTGTCGACGAACAACAACATCATGGCCCTCAACGTGGGCCGGTCCATCTCGAGGACCGCCGTCCGCCAACAGCGGGAGTTGGCGACGGTGGGATCGGGACTGCGCATCAAGCGCGCCGAAGATGACGCCGCCGGGCTGGCCATTTCTGAGGGATTTCGGTCGCAGCTGACGCGACTGACGCAGAATGTGCGCAACTCGGAACAGGCGACGGACCTGCTGCGCGTCGCCGAAGGTTCCCTCCACACGGCAACCCAGATCCTGCAGCGCATGCGGGTACTGGCCATGCGATCTTCCAACGGACACCTCAACGACACGCAACGGGAGGTGATCACCTCCGAGTACAATGCCGCAGCCGGCGCCCTCGACCGTATCGCCCAGGCAACCGTCTACAACGATCGCATTCTGCTGGCAGGCTTCGCCGAGGTCGATGAAGTGGCATCGACGGCCCTGGTGGGCAAGGCCACCACAGGTGTCGCCGAGGTTTCTCTGTCCGGTGCCGAACAGGGCACCTACACCTTCATTGACGATGGCAGCGGGCGGCGGTTGACTCTCGGCAATGGCACCACCACGCAGACCATCAACACCGGTACGTTGCTGGACGACGGTCGTGTCGCTCGGGGTACGAAGGTGATCGCCAACTTCGATCGACTCGGAGTCGAGGTCCAGCTGGCCGGTGAGGGAGCGAGCCGCACCAATGGCGCTGGCGACTACGTTGCCGGCGAGCTCGACGGGCAGACGATCGTGGTGCAGGACACGGACGGCGGTGCTTTCCAGGTGGGACCGACGATCAGCGCCGCGGACCAGATCGACTTCGATCTGGCCGACCTGCGGGCATCCGGCGACCTGCTCGACCTTGACAAGGTGTCACTCACCAGTCAACTCGGCGCCCGTTCCGCCATCGGCAAGATCGATCAGGCCATCGCCTCCGTGTCGGCGGAGCGGGGCAAGGTCGGCGCCCTGCTGAACCGACTGACACACTCGATCTCCTTCTCTGAAAATGAGATCGAGAACATGACGGCGTCGGAGTCGACCATCCGCGACGCGGATATGGCACGATCGGCAAGCGAAATGGCTCGTGACGAGATTCTTAACAGCACATCGACGATCATGTTGAGTCAGGCCTTCGCCAACTCCCGGCAGGCCCTGACGCTGTTGTAGAAGACACGCCCGTTCAGTCGCTCACAACGCGCAACGGGAAGCTGACCTCGAAGACTGTACCCGGACTCCGGCGTACATCGATGCGTCCCTGCAGCTGGCCGACCAGGCTATGCACGAGCCGCAGACCCAGAGACGGCGACTGGGTCACGTCGAGATCCGCCGGCAGACCGACGCCATCGTCGGATACACTCAGCTTCAACTCCTCCCCCACGTCAACGGCGACGATGACACGACCCTGACCATCGCCAGGATAGGCGTACTTCAGCGCATTGGACAACAGCTCGTTGACGATCAGGCCACAGGGGATCGCCTGGTCGACATCGAGCACGACATCGTCCATGTCGATCTGCAGGGCCACGCGGTTGGCGGCCCCGAAGGAGCGGAGCAGCTCCTCGGTCAGTTGCGTGACGTAGCGCCGGAAGTCGATACGATTGAGATCGTGGGCTCGATAGAGCGACTCGTGGATGACGGACATGGAGCGCACGCGGTTGCGGCACTCGCGCAACATGGCTTTCACGTCGTCGTTGTCACTGCGCGATGACTGCAGGTCGAAGAGACTCGTAACAATCTGCAGGTTGTTCTTCACGCGGTGATGGATCTCGCGCAGCAGCACCTCCTTCTCCTGGAGGGAGGCACGGATCTCGGCCTCGGCAGCCTTGTGCTCGGTGATGTCGCGCAACAGCACCAGGATGCAGGTCCGCTCCGGCGTCAGGGGTACCTCCGAGGCGGAGATCTCGGCGGCGAAAGCGTCCCCCGTGCGAGTCTGGCAGCCGACCTCATCAATCCAGCCGTAGCCCTGTTCGACAACCGCCAGGGCGAAGGCCTGCAGGCGCGCCATGTCCCCGGGGAACAGTGTCGACATGGGCAGGGCCTGGAGCTCGCGACTGGTGTAGCCGAACAGACGGCAGCCGCGACCGTTGACGTCGAGGATCTCGTCGAGGTCGGGATCGAGCAGCAGGATGGCATCGTTCGAGTAGTCGAAGACGTTGCGGAAGCGGGTCTCGCTGTGCTCGAGCAGATCCTCAGTGCGGGCCACCGCCTGTAGCTGCTCGAGCCGTGCCGCCTCCAACTCGGCCACCCGGCGGCGCAGACGTTCGATCTCGACAGTGGCTTTCTCAGGCTCGGGAGTCATCGTCTCGATTCGTTGTAACTGGCTGTGTGGGAAGGCGCAAGCCTATCTTCAGGCGTGCTTGTTGTCAACGTGCTCCCGTCCTATCTTCGGCCGTCGCTATGTTCACGCCGATTCCAAGCGATGTTGCCGCTGATCTGCTGGCTCGCGTCTGCAGCTTCCGCAAACGTGAAGCGGGGCCCTCGCCGACCGAGGAGACGGCAGCCCTCCTGTCCCTGTTTCCAGGTGTCAGCCTGCGCCATGGATTCCTGCTCGACTTCGCCCAGGAGACGACGGCGTCCGGCGTTCGGCAACCCATCCGGCCCTTCGTGCGACCCCAGGATGACGATTCCTGGGTACCGTTGTTCGACGAGGAGGTGGAGCGCGATGATCTGGTGGACCAACTCTACCAGTATCTGGAGTTTGAGCACTCGCCGCAGGGGCTGTTCGAGTACGCTTTCTTCGTCATCGAGTTGTGGTCTCTGCGCGTGAGCGGACATGCCGCTGACTGGGTGGCGTCGACACCGATCTTCGATGTGACGACTTTTGATCAAGTGCTGGCGGCGGCGGGTACGGTATCAGACCTCAAGCGACCTGAAATCTTCAGTCCGCAAGCCCAATTCGGTGACGATGGCGGTGGTCGGGTGCGGTTTCTCGTGCACACGCCGATGGGCTGGGAGCGGATCTATTATCTCGAGAGCCTCGTCTTCGGTGACGGCTTCGTCGAACAGGAAGCCGGCGAAATCATCGCCGACCTGGGGTCGGGCCTCATTTTCTAGCCTGCCCGGCTCCAGCTTTCAGATGAACCGATCCAGCCCCATCCGGCGGCGCTGAATCTTGTTGTCATCCTCCTGCTCCTCGTCGCGCTCCTTCTCAGCCTGCTCCGCCGTCCAACGGCGGTCGATGTGTTGCAGTCGGGAGTAGTATTCCTGGATCTTCTTGAATTCGTCCTTCAGCGGCGCCAGGTCCTGACGCATGGTGCGGATTCGTTCCAGCTTGCCGGGAATGCTCGCCTGCAGGACGTTCAGTTCCGCCTCGATCTGTGCCAGACGCGTGTACAGACCGTTGCTCTGCCGCATGAAACCCAACAGCGAATGGACGGCGATGAACAGCGACATGGTAAAGATGGCGCTGAAGATGACCTCGGCGCTGAGGATGATCGAAGTGATATCGCTGTTGTTCAGAAATTCGAACAAATGAACATCCGCCAGTCGAGGGGATACGGCCCGGGGCGGGCTAGGATAGCCGATCCCCGCACAAGGAGCAACGCGTGAACCGCGACGAAGGGACCCGAAAACAGGCCTCACCGGTGGAACTGGCGGCGCTGCTGGCCGATGCCGTGTGTGTTCCAGGTATCGGCGAAAAGGAAGCCGTCGGCCAGCTGGCAGCAGCCCTCCAGGTCCAGGAGGAAGCCATCTCCGAAGAGCTGCTCTACCTGCGCGCCTTCGCCATCGACTTCGCCGTGCTGATGAGTCTGGGCGACTCGCCGGAAAAGGATCAGATCCTGTCCCGCTACTACGAACACTGGGAGCGGATCGATGGGGAGGCCGAGGGCACGCTGGCCATCCTCGAACAGCGACTGCGGGACTATGCCGCCATCGTCGGCGATGTCGAGCCCGGTCACGGTGGCCTGGCGCGACAGCTCGGTATCGCTCTGGCGGCCCGCTGCGGTGTCGATGCCGGACCCGAGGCGGGGGAACTGATGATCTTCGGCGCTCGACTGTTCGCCGCACTCTTCGATGAGGTGTCGGGGCTGCTGACGGAAGTGGAGATCGTGCTGCTCGAAGAACAGTAGTCCACCCACCTACTGGCGGAGTGCCATGGCGACCACGTGGGTACCGCTCTGTTTCACCTTGCGATGGTTGCCGAAGGTCTCGCGGAACACACGTTTCACATAATCCTTCAGCCCCGCCACGGTGACGACCCACAGCGCCCCTCCGGGATGCAGGCGGCGGTGGGTCTGTGTCATCCAGAACTGCAGCAGTTCGCCGCCGACCTTGGCCGGGATGTTGGAGACCACCAGGTCAAAGTGCACGTCGGCAGGTACATGGCTGAAGCCGTTGGACAGATAGATCGAGGTGTTGGCACAGCCGTTGACGTCAGCATTCTTCTGCGCGTATTCGATGGCGACGAAGTCCTTGTCCACCATGTGCACGTGGCCCGCAGGTGCCAGATGGGCAAGAGTCAGACCGATGGGCCCCCAGCCGCAACCCAGGTCGAGACAGGTCGCCTCTGGCTCTACCTCCAGCTGTTGCAGAAGCAGGGCGGTACCCGCGTCGATGCCCTTGGGATGGAACAGTCCCCAGGTGGTGGCAAAGCGGAAGTCCCTTCCACCCAGTCGGGCGTCGAAGTGCAGTTCGTGCGCCGCGGGCGCTGTCTGACCGGTCTTCATCACACTCCTATATTAGCGCACCCGAACAGCGATTGCTCCCAACCACACAGAAAACGCATGCACATCGAAGAGCACCGAGTTGTCGGTGACGGCATCGAACACCGTACGTCACCCAACCACGGAGGACCCTTCCCCTCTGGCGCCCCGGACACGCTCGTGCTGCACTTCACTGCCGGCGACCACGTGGATTGGGCGATCGACAGACTCTGCGACCCGACGCCCGGCCAGCGGGTATCATCCCATCTTGTGGTCAGCCGGAGCAGTGCCATAACCCAGTTGCTGCCCCTCGACACGATCGCCTGGCATGCCGGGCGTTCCACATGGCATGGGCGTACCGAATTCAATGGCTTCAGTCTGGGGATCGAAATCGACAACGCCGGGCGTCTGCTGCCGCAAGGCGAGTCCTTCGTCAGCTGGAAGGGGACGGAGTACGCCGCCGCCGATGCGGTACGCGGCATCCACCGCAACGAGAGCGAATCCAGCTGGTGGCACCGGTATCCGCAGGCGCAACTGGAGGCAATTGAAACTCTGTGCCGTCTGCTCATAGATCGGTATGGGATCCACACGATCCTCGGCCACGAGGAGATCTCCCCCCAGCGCAAGGACGACCCGGGCCCGGCGTTTCCTCTCGACGAGATGCGTCGGCGGCTTCTGCCCGAATCGGTTGCCGGCTACGACGCCACCGCCGGCGCGTCCCCGGCCTGAGCGTCGCCGCGGCGTTGCCGCAACAGGCTCACGGCCTCCCGCATCACGCGCTCCACATCTTCCCGCTCGAAAGGTTTTGCCAGGCGCAGGTCGACGGCGTCCTGAGCGTCGGCGGAGCCGCCCGGATCCCAGCCCGTCATCAGCACGATGACCGTATCGGCTTGGCGGGCCCTGGCTTCGGCGGCCACCTCCAGGCCGGAGGCCTCGGCCATGACCCAGTCGCTGAGCACGATGTCATAGTCCGCTTCGGCGAGTCGGCGCAGACCTTCGCCGCCGTGAATGGCGGTGTCGACGGTGTGGTCGGCCAGGATTGGTGGGACCAGTTCGAGCACCCGCGGTTCGTCGTCGTCGACGAGAATACGAAGCCCTGCGCCCATGGCCGAGCCATTGTCGATGATCTGCTCGGCAACGGCTTCGACGGAGGCGACGGGCATACGGATGGCAAAGGTGGTTCCCTTCCCGAGCACACTGTCGACGGTGACCGTACCGCCGAGAGTACCCACCAGACCCCACACCGTACTGAGGCCCAGGCCGGTGCCCGCCGTTTCACCCTTGGTCGTGTAGAAGGGCTCGAAGATGCGTCTCTTCGTCCATACCGGTGCCGGTGTCGGCAACACGAATGCTGGCGGTATCACCATCGCCATCGAGTCGTGTGGACAGCGAGATCGTACCGCCCTCTGGCATGGCGTCCACGGCGTTGAAGATCAGATTGGAGAGAATCTCCTCCCAGGCTGAACCCTGAGACAGGATGGGAGGCACTGGTTGCAGGTCGAGCTCGACCTCCACGTGGCGGCCACTCAGCTGCGGCTCGGTGCGCCACTTCGGGCTGGTGATGTCGACGATATCCGTCACCACCTGACAGAGGTCGACATGGTCGACGTCGGCCATGTCGATGGGGCGGCCGAAAGTCTGGATTCGACGGACAATCGCCGAGCAGCGACGGGCTGACTCGAGGATTCGCAGCGTGTCCTGACGGATCGGCTCCGGCACATCTTCATGCAAGGAGATCAACTCGGCGTTGCCGACTACGACGGTGAGCAGGTTGTTGAAATTGTGCGCCACCCCGGCGGCCATCTCGCCGAGAGCGCGCAGTTTCTCCGCCTGAGCCAGCTGTTCACGAAAACGGATCGTCGCCTGTTCGCGCTCGCGCCGCTGGGTGATGTCACGACCGATGGCGTGGATGCCGACGGGAGCGCCGGCCTCGACAATCCAGCGCGAGACGACTTCGAAGGTCGCTTCCGAATCCCCCTGGCGCAGAAACGCAGCTTCCACCAGAGGCCGCGACGTCCCTGGCGGCACCGCCTGCATCGACTCGCCCACACGTTCCCGTTGGGCGGGGGCAATCAGGTCCAGCAATGGCCGCCCGCGCAACTGATCGAAGGTGTAACCCAGGAAGGCGAGCCCCGCCTTGTTGACGGTGAGGATGCGGTGCTGCAGATCGCAGGTGAAGACGAGATCCTGGGCGTTGTCGAACAGATCCCGGTAGGCACGCTCGGATTCTTCCAGGGCTTCGCGAGACCGGGACAAGGCACCGGCCATGTCGTTGAAAGACTCGGCCAGCTCACCCAGTTCGGAGCGCGAACGGTCGACGATACGGTGCTGCAGATCGCCGGTGGCAAGACGTCGCGTGCCTTCCACGAGGGCACCCACCGGCCGTGTGATCCGCCGTGCCCCGAGGAAGCTCAGGGCCGTGGCCAGCGCCAGCACCAGGGCGCCAACTCCCAGCAAGGTCTCTTCCAGGGCATCGAGGAAGGCGAAGGCGCGGTCGAGGGAACGCTGCGTCAGGTAGCGGATGGCTTGTCCGTCATCGTCACCCTGCCGCAACCCGAAGGTCTCGATGCGACTCAAGTACGTCTCACCGTCGACGACGGTTTCGAAGGGGAGAGCCTCGGCGTCTCTGGCAGGCAGCTGGAACTCGAGGGAGTCTCTGGCGGCCCCGATCCATGTGGAGGCGATGACACGGCCTTCGTGATCGAAGAAACTGACGTGGCTGCGGGTCATGTCCCGCAGTTCCCCTGCCAGGGCATCGTTGATCTCCAGACCCGTGATCAGGGTGCCCACGAGACGATCAGGCGACCACACTGGAACCACGTCCACATGGAACAGTCGTCGTCCCTCGATGCGGAGACGGGCGTCGGGCCGGCCGCTCAGTCCCTGGCGGACGGACGGCCACGCCGACAGGTCGCGGCCGCTGTCGATGCGGCGCGCGATGATGTCGAGGGGCCTACCCTCGGCGTCACTCAGCATTGCCAGGTCGGCGACAAACAGCTCCAGCAGTTGGGCGACGAGATCTCCGTCCTCACTCTCAGCCGCCAGATGGGACGTCACCTCCGCGACGGCGGTGGCCAGTTCGTCGGGGGCAGGTGGTCTCTGGCCAGCGTCGGCGATCCGGCCGACGGTGATCGTCGTAGCAGCGACGTCGGCCGAACGTACGGCGTAGTCGACACCGTCCACCGTCCACAGCTGGCGACCGTCCTCGAAGCGTCGCTGCTCCACCTCCTTCGGCCGTGACAGCTCCAGCTGCGCCAAAGCCGTTCCCTGGGGATCTGTGGTGATGAACAGTTCGCTGCCCAGGATGCTCTGAAAACGACGGGACACACCCAACACGGTGCGGGCCAGGGCTTCCGGGTCGGCCTCGGGCAGATCGAAAGAGGCCGAGAAGCGCGGATCTTCGGCCACCACGTGGCTCTGCTTCCGTAGCCAGCCGGCCCGCAGTACGAGAAAGCGCTCGAACACAGCCCCCGTCGTCACCAGTTCTTCGGTGATCTCGGCGCGCACCTGACTGCGAACGAAGGCATCGATGATGCCCATGCTCAGCCCCAGCAGGACGACGACGATACCCAGGGTGAACAGCAGCAACCGATCCCGCAGGGAAAAACCACGGGTTGGCCGAACCGAGGGGAGCGGGGCCGGCATCAGAAAGAGAGTTCGAGTGTGGCGGACTTGCCGTCGGTGGCGGTGACGGTGCGGCGCAGGTTGGCACGTGTCGGATGCCAGGCCACGAGGGACCAGGTGCCGGCAGGAACGTCACGCAGCTGGAAGTGGCCACTGGCATCGGGTACGGTGAATGCCGGGTTTTGGCGCACGAGGATGAAGGCTTTCATCCCGGGGTGGATCTCGCAGCGTACGACGACGACGGCGGGATCGGCAAAGACCTGCAGGCGCGTGTCGCCCTGCCCAAAGCGGCCCAGGTCAAAGCGATCTCCGGCGACGACGGAAAAGACGTTGTGGTAGTAGTTGTCGTCGTTCGGGAAGGACACGGTACGCCCCCGCAACACCGGCAGGACGCGGGGCACGAAGCGGTCGTGGTGCTGACGCATCAACGCCGGTTCAGCGGGGATCGTCCAGCCGTCGCCCAGTGTCGGCAGGTCCTCCAGGTAAACGACGACACTCTGTACCGGTGCCGATGGCGCCTCGTAAGTATGGGAAGCGCGGTAGGCACCACGATAGTATCGTGGGGGACGCTCGCCTCGCTGTGGCAGGCTCACCGACACAGTGCCCGTGATCGTGCCGCCAGCATCGGCAGCGGCGGTGCTGGCAAGGTAGAACCCGACAGCGCAGAGCCCGGTCACGACTCGCCATCGGCGCCGGGCCATCAGAAGCGAACCGTCAGCTGCGAGCCGAGGATGCTGTCGTCGTCGTCACCGCTATCGTCGATGGCATTCACCTGGGCTGTGACCTTGACGAGGATCTCGTCGGTGAACCAGTAGCCGGTGCCGAATTCGTAGCGGTCCACATCCCAATCCCAGTTGACCCCCCTGTCGCTGGGACCGCCGTCGCCGATCGTTCCGTAACGCAGCCCACTGTAACGCCCACCGGCAAACCAGCCGGGCCGCAGTTTGTAGCGCCCCTCCAAATAGAATCCGTTCACTGTGAGGTCACGTCGGCTACCACCGGCATCGACGATGTTGGGCGATTCCCATCGATTGGCCGCCCACTCACCGATCAGGGACAGATGCCGCCACTCGTATTCGGCCGACACACCGACGATCTCCTGCACGAAGTCCTCCACCTCATCGCCCGGGGCCAGGCCCTCGGCCACGGCGTGGTCCAGGTATGGGGCCCGGGCCCAGGACGTGCGCAGCAGCAGGCCGGTGAAGGGGACGAATCCCAAGCGGGCCGCCAGTTGCCGGCCATCATTGTTGTCTGATGCGTTCGCCTTCGGGTCGGATAACGAACCCTGGGTCACGGCGAACAGATACTCGAAACGCCACACAGAGCCGATGATGTTGCCGCCAAAGTCCCAACAGGAGTCGTAGACCATGGGCAGACCGGAGAAGGCGCTGCTGGCGCCACCCCCCTCGTACCCGGTGAAGACATCCGGCGTTCCCTGACCCCGGTGCAGGAGCAGATCGGCATTGTCCGCCGGCAGCTGATTGCTGCGCAGGGAGGAGGAGTAGTGATACATCAACGGATACCCGAGGACGGGATTGCTGTCGGTGTAGGAGCGCTCGGTGAAGTGCCCGAATGGGGTGGGGATCTTGCCGAACTGCAGATGCAGGTCAAAACCGTCGCGGACCACGGCGGTGTAGCGGGCCCAGGTTCGCAGGAAAGAGTTGAGCGAGGCTCGCGCCGAGGGATCGACCACAAGATGGTTGAACACGGTGAGGCGGTCGCTGGCGACGATGTCGGTGAAGAGACTGAGGTTGATATGACTGAAGGGGGAGTTGCCACGTCGTTGCCGGTTGACGGCCAGGGCGCGCCCCGAGCTGGACGACAACTGCAGATCCACCGTGCCGTAGGAGTAGACCTCGACACCCTCTCCCGCCTGGGCGACGGCCTGGTTGGTCCGACACAGAGCGAGGGACAGGCCCAGGACCGCCAGGGCCAGGAGTTTTGCACCGTACATGGTCATACCGATCAAAAGTAGCGGCGACGAAGCCGCTCGGCTGTGAATCGGTCACATTCGGAAACTGAAGATGAATAAGGTCGGCAGTGCCCTGGTGGGCAACCCTACAAGTGTTTGCGCCACAGGGCCATGTAGGTAGCTTGACGGCCATGTCAGAGGACGACTACGACGGCATCATTCTCGGGTCGGGGCACAACAGCCTGGTGTTGCAGGCCTATCTGTGTCGAGCCGGTCTGCGCGTGCTCAGCCTGGAGTGCAACGATGTCGCCGGCGGCGGGCTGTGCACCGAGCAATGGCCCGCCGGGTCCGGCTTCCGGCACAATACACACTCCTTCTATCACCGGGGTCTGACCCAGCAGCCCTGGTACACCGATCTCGACCTGGAGCGGCACGGCGCCCGCTACATCGAGCCCGATCTCAATGTCGCCATGCTGCTGCCGGACGGTGCGGGGGTGCTGGAATGGTGGACCGACTTCGAGCGCACCGCAGACTCTTTCGCCCGACTCAGCCAGCGCGATGCCGAGACTCTGCGGCGCTGGCGGCAGGCCTTCCTGCCCGTGGTCCGGGACATCCTCGTGCCCGAAGCGCAGGCGCCCCCAGTGCCGTCGCCGGAACGCACGCAACGCCTGCAACAGACACCAGCCGGCCGCCTGCTGCTGGAGACCAGCAGGATGTCTCCGCGCGACTTCGTCCTGCGCGAATTCGAGCATCCCGCGGTTCAGGCCGGTCTGCTGTTCTTCAATGGTCTGCGCGAAGTCGACCTGCGAGCCACCGGGTTCGGCCATCACATCCCGGCGCTGCTGGCCGCCGATGGCAAGGCGCAGATGTGTGTCGGCGGCTCGGCTCGACTGGCCGAAGCGCTCACGGCCTCGATCAGGGAGGCGGGGGGAGCCGTTCGCACAGGAGTTACCCCGGCCTGCATCCTCGTCGAGCGCGGCCCCGACGGGCAAGACCGTGTCACCGGGGTGGAGACGACGGCAGGAGAACGGATCAAGGCACGACAGTTCGTCGTCTCGGGTCTGAATCCGCAGCAGACGTTCATCGACCTCATCGATGCCGCCTACCTGCCCGGCCCGTGGCGTGAGGCAGCGGCGGCGTTTCGCTACAATCTGCTGGCGCCGCTGTTCGGACTCTATCTCAACCTCGACGAAGCCCCACGATACACCGCCACCGAACAACATCCCGAGCTCGAGAATGCTTTCATGGTACTTCTGGGACTGGAGTCGGTGGAGGATTTCGACGAGATGGTCCGGTCCCACGAACAAGGCAGGATCCCGCCGACAGTGATGTGGGGCAGTTGTCCTACACAGTTCGATGGGACACAGGCACCGGTTGGGGGACACACGGCATTCATGTGGGAGAAGGTTCCCTATCGGCTGGGCGGCAGCCCCGGCAACTGGGACGCAGAGGCAGAGATACACGGCCGACGCATGCTGGCGCGCTGGCAGGAGTACGCCCCCAACCTTCAGGGCACCGTGCGTCAGTCCCTCATTCGCCCGGTGCACGAGATCCCTGCGCTGCTGCCGAACATGCAGGACGCCGATCTGCTGGTGGGCAGCCTGGGACACGGCCAGGTGGGCTATGATCGACCGTTCCCGGGGGCAGGCCACTACCGCGGTCACCTGGACGGTCTCTATCTGTGTGGTTCGTGTTGTCATCCGTCGGGGAACGTGACGGGACTGCCCGGGTACAACGCCGCCCAGGTGCTGCTGTCAGATCTCGGCCTTTGACGCCGCCGCACCCCGCACCGAAGATCACTGGCATGCCTGCCCTGCACTGTGATGCCCTGTCGAAGACCTATCGCGTACCCGAGCGCGACCCCGGTCTGCTGAATGCCGCCAAGAGCCTGTTCCACCGTCGCACGCGGGACGTGGAGGCCGTGAAGACGGTTTCCTTCGATGTGGCGCCCGGCGAAGTCGTGGGGTTTCTCGGTCCCAACGGTGCCGGCAAGACGACGACGTTGAAGATGCTTTCCGGTCTGCTCAATCCCTCCGGCGGCCGGGTGCGCGTTCTGGACTATGAACCGTTTCGTCGCCAACGTGAGTTTCTGCGGCAGATCACGCTGGTCATGGGCAATCGCAACCAGCTGGTCTGGGACCTGCCCGTGGCCGATTCCTTCGAGCGCAATCGGGCCATCTACCGGCTGCCGCGGCCGGAGTTTGCCCGCACAGTCGACGAACTGTCCGAGCTGCTCGACCTCGGTGACCTGTTGCGCAAGCCGACACGCAACCTGTCGCTGGGCGAACGGATGAAATGCGAGATTGCCGCCGCCCTGCTGCACCGGCCACAGATTCTGTTTCTCGACGAGCCAACCCTGGGCCTCGACGTGACCATGCAGCGGCGCATCCGGGCCTTCATCGCCGACTACAACCAGCGGGTGGGTGCCACGGTACTGCTCACCAGCCATTACATGGCGGATGTCGAAGCGCTGTGTGAACGTGTCGTCGTCATCCATCACGGCCAGCTGCTGTTCGACGGGGCGTTGGCCGATCTCGTGCAGCGGTTCTCACCACACAAGACGATCGTGGTCGATCTCGAAGGCGAGGGATTCGACCTGAGCGCTTACAGCAGTACCGTCAATGTAGAAGGCAACCGGGCGACCCTGCTGGTGCCCAAAGAGGATACGGCGCGCGTCACCGGTCGGTTGCTGGCCGACCTGCCCGTGGTCGACCTGACGGTGGAAGAGCCTCCCATCGAGGAGGTGATCGAGCAGGTTTTCAGCCAGGAGGCGGCGACGTGATCCGGAGCTTCGGTGACATCTACCGGACGCTCTTCGGTCTGGAACTGTCGGTCATGTTTCAGTACCGCGCCGCCGTCGTCATCTGGCTTCTCGGACTGGTGCTGTGGCCGGTGATTCACATGATCGTGTGGCTGACCGTGGCCGAGTCGAAGGGAGGCAGCGTCGGCGACTACGATGCCGGCGCCATCGCCGCCTACTTCCTCGCCATCATGGTCGTCAACCACGTGACCTTCACGTGGCACATGTACGAGATGGGCTGGCGCGTGCGTTCGGGATTCTTCAACTCGATCCTCGTGCAGCCCCTGCATCCCTGGCATCGGGACGTGTTGCAGAACGCGGCCTACAAGTTTCTCACCCTTGCCGTCATGCTGCCGGTGACCGGCCTGCTCGCCTGCCATTTCAAGCCCACTCTAGACCCGCCACTGTGGTCGGCACTGGTCTTTGCCCCGGCGCTGCTGCTGGCTTTCCTGGCGCGTTTCTTCTTCGAATGGGCCGTGGCGCTGCTGGCGTTCTGGATCACGGACACCTCCGGCCTCAACGAGCTCTATATGGGGTTCGTCATGATCCTGACCGGCAGCCTGGCGCCACTGGACTGGATGCCCGGCGTCGTGCAGAGTATCGCGGCCTGGAGTCCCTTTCCCTGGATGGTCTCCTTTCCCGTGGAACTGCTTCTGGGTCGCCTGACACCGGACGAGGCGTTCCACGGTTTCACCATGCAGGCGGTGTGGATCGCTGTCGGTTTCGGCGTCATACAGTTGGTATGGCGGCGAGCCGCCGCCCGTTACTCCGCTGTGGGCGCGTAAGTCGGCTCGCCGGGTATGAACACACTGCGCCTGCTGCTGTTGTTCTTCCGTATCGGCGTGATGAACGAGGTGCAGTACCGGGCCAACTTCTGGATCCATCTGTTGCGCTCGACGATGGAACTGGGGTTTGCCCTGTTCAGCGTCTTCATCGTCTTCCGGCAGACCGACGATCTCAACGGCTGGCAGCCGGGGGAGATGGTGGTGCTCATGGGTGTGTGGATGCTGATGTCAGGGATGGTGGGTGTTGTCGTACAGCCGAGTATGGAGAAGCTGATCGAGGGGGTGCGGGACGGCACTCTCGATTTCACCCTGACCAAGCCGGAGGAGGCACAGGTCCTGGTCAGCATCAGCTACGTGCGCGTGTGGCGCCTCGTCGATGTCGTTCTCGGCGGGCTGACCATCGTCGGGGCCATGCTGTGGATGGACCGTGTTACCGGCTGGCCGGAGGTGCTCAGCTTCGCCCTCAGCCTGGCGGCAGGGTCGGTGATCCTCTACAGCTTCTGGCTGATGCTGTCGACGGTGTCGTTCTGGTTCGTCCGCATCGAGAACATCCTGATGATCTTCCACAGTATGTACGACGCGGCACGCTGGCCGGTGACGATCTACCCGCGGTGGATGCAGGCGGTGCTGACCTTTGTCGTACCGGTCGCCTTTGCCGTCACGGTACCCGCCGGGGCGTTGGTGGGTCGGTTGTCGTCCGAGTGGCTGGTGGGAACGGTGGTGCTGGCGGCGGCCCTGCTGGCAGCCTCACGCTGGTTCTGGAAGACGGGGGTCCGCCACTACTCCGGTGCGTCTGCCTGAAGCCGCCTCTCGGCGGTGTGGCTCAAAACAGCGCGGGAAGGATCCGTCCAAAGAGGATGAGACCGCCGGTGAACAACAACCACGGCATGACAGCGGGAAAGCGGGATGGGGTCCTGCGAGACTGACTCAGCATGGTTTCCATCTCTCAACAGCGTTCCGGCCCCGGGAGAGGGCGAAGAACAGTGGGGGAACGAGGGAGACGGATGAAATGCACAACACATGGGGGAGTGGGGCACTCCAACTCACTACATCCGGGGTACCCCGGCCGTACTTCATCCAGTCCCTAATGATATCCGGTCGCCTGAATCACACAACCCCCGATGCGACGGCGGCGATCACGCAAATCGAATGCCTGAACCACAAGCAGGCGGGGCAAGAGACTGTAAACGTGTAGCTTACGCGGTCACGGACCGTCTTGTCGTGGGTTCGTGAAAAAGGAGAAGAATTCCCTCATCTGACATCTGATTCCGAGGTCAGCAGCAGGGGTCCCCAGGTTGGATCGACGACTGCGTCTCTGTCGAGGTCCGTGCCGACGCCAGACCAGACACCGTCCACGAGGCGGAGAACTCGTGTCGGATCTACCACCCCAAGTCGTCGCAGCGGCTGCGGTGCCGTGACGATCACGAGGTGTCGTCCCCATCCCAGATCGACGATCCGGGCGGCAGAACGGGTCTTCAACGACGGTGTACACGGATGGCCGGCCAGACACGCTGCAAGATGACGTGCCACATGGAATGCCGGACGAGGGTTGCACAGCCCGTCGAGCAAGCCGTTGCTGACGTCCATTGTGCGGTCCAGGTCGACGAGGGGCTCGAGCAGGGGCGTCGCATCGAGGGCAGCGGCGGCCACCACGCCGAAGGCGGCGGCCACGGCGTTGCGCGCATCATCGACGCCGGGCAACTCCAACAGCAGGATGATGTCCCGCGCGTTGTCTGCTGTGCCCAACGCCTGTACCGCTGACCAGGGCGCATCGCCGTCGAGACGTACGGCAGGAGTCAGCGATATCCCGGGGTCGGATAGCAGTTCAGAAAGGCTGGCCAGCTCGCCGGTCAGATACCCGATTCGGGTCCGCGGATGCTGTTTCCCAGGGACGGACTGACCCGGCAGGATGGGACAGAGGACGATCTGACGACCGTCGGCAGCCAGCTCTCGCACCGCTTCCATCTCGGGCAGCAGACGGCCCGGCAGCTGCAGTTCCAGCAGGTCGTCGTCGTGCAGTTGCGGCAGGCAGGCGCGTGCGGCGGCTTCGCCGAGAGCGGTGACCTGCACCCGCACACCCTCCTCACGCAGCAGGTCGAGCCGTTCGGCCTGCACCGGATCCAACAGATCCGCCGCCGGTACACGTACCCGCTCACAGCCGAGTTCCAGCAGGCCAAGCAGGGGATAGTCGTTGCGTACGGGTTGCCGGACGGCAGAGGGATAGGCGATGGGAATCTGGGTGTGCGGGGCCAGGACGTGGGCCGATGATACACCGAGGCGACCCGTTGCGGTGACCGGGGTCGGCGTCAACTGGATCGAGCCCCTGTCGAGGTCGATGCCGTGGCTGCGCACCAGGTGCACATCGAGCCGACCATCCACGAGGCGGCACAACAGGAAACCGATCTTGTCGGCGTCGTCGCGGCCACGCTCGGGCGCTGCCGCCGAGGTGAACAGATGGCCGTACCCGGGTCGCGTGAACGATGTCGACGGCGACAGCCAGTAGCGTCGCCCGGCACCAAGGGAGTGCAGGAAGCGAAAATGTACATGGGCGGCGAACACGGTGTACACGTCGTGCAACCGGACCCGCTCGAGAAGCCAGGACCGCGCCGGCTCCGCGATGTTGTCATAGTGTCCGAGAGCGGCTTCGCCGCCGTGGTCCAGAAACGGGGGCAGGTGCAGGAAGAGGACGACGGGATCGTCGTTGGCCGCCAGATCCGTTTCGAACCAGGACCGCTGCTCGGCCTCGGCGGCCAGACCGGTATTAAGAATCTGCGAATTGAGAATGACGAAATGCAGACCGCCCACGTTCCAACTCGACCAGGAGGGACCGAACGTCCGCTGCCAGTCAGCCAGGCCGGCGGTGGTCACGTCCTCGGTGGGCATGGTCGGATCCGGTTTGTCACCGACGTCGTGATTGCCGGCCACGAAACGGCACAGCTGACGCAGCCCCGCGGCATCGATCTGTTCCAGAGCTTCCTGCTGGGCGCGCTCGAAACCGGGCCGGCCGGGGAATTCCTGTACCAGGTCGCCCAGGTGTACGACAAAGACCGGCTCGAGAGCGGCCACCATCTGCCAGGCGGTGCGGCCCCGCTCGCTCTGATGGCGGCGTGACTCGAACTCCAGGGGCGCGTCGCCGGGATCGATCATGTAGTGCGTGTCGGCGATGACGACGAATTCAAGCTGCGCCGCCGGCAGCAGGGAGCGGTCAAATCGAAGCATGGCCGGGCAACCTACGGCGCACTGCTACGAGGTCAACCACTGCCAACGCCAGTGGAGTGTGGCTACATTGGGAAGGCACTGGAGCCGCGCGGCTCTACACCAACGGGAGGATCGATGGACAAGGTGGTAGTTCTCGCCGCCGGCCTGGGCAAGAGAATGCGTGCCGGCGACGGCGAAGGACTCACCGAGGCACAGCACCAGGTAGCCGAAACCGGCGTCAAGGCCCTGGTGCCGATCGACCGACCGTTCCTCGACTATGTGCTGAGCACGGTGGCCGATGCCGGGTTCCGGCAGGTGTGCCTCGTCATCGGTCCCGGACACGATGAGTTGCGCCACCATTACAGTGACGTCGTCGAGGCGCGGCGTCTACGGTTTGAGTTTGCCGTGCAGGCTGAGCCGCTGGGTACCGCGGATGCTGTGGCCGCAGCTCGAGAGTTCGTCGGCAACGAACCATTTCTGTCGATCAACGCCGACAACCACTACCCCCTGACCGCGCTGCAGGCTCTGCGGCGTCTGTCCGGCCCCGGGCTGCCGGGCTTCGATCGCCGGGCACTGGTGGCACAGAGTAACATTCCGGAGGAGCGCATCGAGCGCTTTGCCGTCATCGATGTCGATGAGAGTGGCGGTCTGCGGCGGGTCGTCGAGAAGCCTTCCGCAGCGCAGATCGCCGAACTGGGCGACACCGTCGGCGTCAGTATGAACTGCTGGCGCTTCGACGAACGAATCTTCGCCGCCTGCGCCGCCATCGAACCGTCACCACGAGGCGAGGTGGAGATCACCGACGCCGTAGAGTACGCCGTCGATCGACTCGGGGTCCGCTTCGAAGTGGTGCCGGTGCAGGCGCCCGTCCTCGACCTGTCGAGCCGAGAAGACATCGAGAGTGTCGTCGAGCGGCTGCGGGGGTTGCCGGTTCACCTGTGAGCCAGCTGCGAGAACTCACGCCCGAGACCGCGGCAACCGCCCTGCGTGCCGGCGGCCTGCGCCAGGACATCGACACCAAGGCGGACCTCTTCTCCCGTGCGGCGCGACATCTCACCGCCCATGGGGCCAACGCCGACAGGCGGGCGTACTTCGTGCCGGGTCGCATCGAGGTCCTCGGCAAGCACACCGACTACTGTGGCGGCCATAGCCTCGTGGCCGCCGTCGAACGCGGCATCTGCCTGGTGGCGGCGCCGCGCGAGGACGGGCAGATCCGCATCCACGCGCTCGACCTGGATGACACGGTGCACTTTGCCTGGGATCCTGAGCTCGATGTGCCCACCGGCAGCTGGCCGAACTACCCGATGACGGTGGCCCGGCGACTGGCCCGAAACTTCCCCGACAGCTGTCGTGGCGGGGCGGACATCGCCTTTGCCGGTGATCTGCCATTGGCATCTGGCATGAGCAGTTCCAGCGCCCTCGTGATCGCCACGTACAGGGCGCTGGCCGATATCGAAGGGGTGGAGCAAACCTCGGCTTTCGCCGCGGCGGTCGGCGACGAGCTGTCACTGGCGGAGTACCTCGGCACCCACGAGAACGGCCAGTCGTACGGAGCCCTGGCTGGCGATCGTGGCGTCGGCACCTTCGGCGGCAGCGAGGATCACACCGCCATCCTCTGCTCGCAACCCGACCACCTCGGCCAGTTCAGCTACTGCCCGACGAGACGCAAACGTCACGTGCTGGTGCCCGGCGGCTGGGTTTTCGCTCTCGGCGTCAGCGGGGTGGTGGCGGAAAAGACAGGGGCAGCGCAGGCCCTATACAATCGAGCCGCGCTCCGCGTGCGCCGCCTGGTGGAGGCGTGGCACGCGGCCGGCGAAGGGGATCAGGTCTATCTGGCCGACATCCTGGCATCGGCCCCGGATGCAGGCCAGAGACTGCGCGCTGCCACGATCGATGGCCACGGAGAATATGGTGCCGACGAGCTGGAGCTGCGGCTCCGCCATTTCGAGGCGGAAGAGGCCCTGATCGATACCGCCGCCACGGAACTGGCGGCGGGAGACCTGCCGGCCTTTGGCGCCTCGGTATCGCGGTCACAGCAGTGGTCGGAGCAGATGCTGGGCAACCAGGTGCCGGAAACGGTCATGCTGGCGCAGTCGGCGCGGGATCACGGCGCCGTGGCGGCGTCGGCTTTCGGTGCCGGTTTCGGAGGTTGCGTCTGGGCCCTCATCGACGCGGCGGCAGCGCCGGAGTTTCTGCCGGCATGGGCAGCGGGGTACCACGCGGGGTTCCCGGACAGGGCTGCGGCGAGTCACTTCTTCACCAGCCCGGCGGGCCCATCTGCCTTCGAACTGCGCGACCCCACGGACCGCCCCTATATTGGTGACCCGGACCCCAGCTGAAGGAGAGACATTCCGTCGTGTTGCGAGAGCTTGTAGGGCGCCTCTTCGGCTTCGACATAGAGATCCTCGGCCTGCGCGACAAGGTGCGCGAGCTGAGCTGGGACGATGCCTACGGCGTCTACACCCGTCCCGCTTTTCTGCAGTTTGCCCAGATCATGCCACGGGCCCGGCGGATCATTGCCTTCATCGATCTCGACGACATCCACCGACTCGACCAGGAGCTCGGATACGCCGAGGTGGACCGCCGGGTGCAGGCCACCTTTTCGGTTCCGTTCCGCCGTAGTGACATTGTCGCCCCCTGGTACTCCGGCGATGAGCTCGTCATTCTGTTCGACTCCGAACGCATCGGGGCGGAGCGCAAGATGGAGGAGCTCGCCGTCGCTGCCGCGGCGGAAGGGTTGAGCTTCAAGTTCGATATCGGCGAGTGGGACGTGGGCAAGGAACCGGTGGACGACGTCATCGAGGGACTGACCCGCAACGTCATGCTGCAGAAGACGGACGAGGAACAGAAGTCACGGCGATGAACCGGCGACAGATCGGCAACCACACCCTCGAACAGATCCGTGATCACTACCGGACCTATCTGTTCGACGAGTATCTGCCGTTCTGGACCCGCTACGGTGTCGACCACGACCGCGGCGGTTTTTTCTGCACCCTCGACCACGACGGTACGCGGATCGCCGACAGCAAGCACATGTGGTATCAGGGCCGGGGCCTGTGGACGTATTCGTACCTCGCACGCCAGTTCCAGCACGACGAGAGCCTGCAGATCGCCCGGCGGACGAAGGATTTCCTCCTCGCTCACGGCAGGGACACCGACGGCTGGTGGGTATGTGACCTCGACGCCGATGGTGGCATCGCGGCGCCAGCCTCCGCACGAGGGTACGAAAGCCTGTTCGTCGCCGAGGGCCTGACGGCGTACGCCGCTGCGGCGCAGGACAGCGAAGCTCTCGACATCGCCATCGAGTCCCTGTTTCGCGTCGTCGACCTGCATAGCGATCCGACGCGAGATGTCGACGAAGGCTACGTGCCTCTCTGTTATCCAGGTATGCGCGTACTCGGTGGTCACATGGTGCTGATCCTGACGCTGACGCAGATGCTGGAGCAGCGACCGGAGGATGTCAGACTGCAGACGCTGGCCGGCGAGATCGTCGAGGGCATCACGGTGAACTTCTGGAACGAGAAGTACCAGCTGATGAACGAAGCGCTGGCCTGTGACCTGACCCGGCCAGATGATGACAACGAGGATTTCGCCTACCTCGGTCACGCCATCGAAACGATGTGGATGACGATGGTGGAAGCCCTGCGCCGCGGCGACCGGGCGCTGTTCGATCTGTGTGCCGAGCGTTTCCGCCGCCACGTGGAAGTCGCCTGGGACGACGTGCACGGCGGACTCTTCCGAGCTCTGCAGGTAGAAAGCAACACCTTCGCCCTCGACAAGGTCCTGTGGCTGCAGGAGGAGGGTCTCATCGGTTGTCTGCTGCTGATGGAGCACACCGACGACGAGTGGGCCTGGCCCTGGTTTGCCCGAATCTTCGACTGGATCGAGAGCCATTGCAGTCTCGAGTCCCATGGCCATCCGCTGTACCAGACGGCGGGTGACCGGACCATGACCTATCAGCCCCACGTGACGCGCAAGGAGAACTACCATCATCCGCGCTGTGTGATGCGCTGCCTGCTGGGGCTGGAGCGGATGATCGAACGGCAGGGACAACCGTCGGGGGTGTGGTCGTGAGGTGCCTTGTCCGGTATCTGGCAACTGCCCTGCTGCTGGCCGGTTGTGGTGACGACGGCAAGACCACCAGGTACGGTGATGCCGATGACGTGCGTGCCTATCGTACCGCCCTCAACCCGCTGATAGACGAAGCCTCGGCCATCGAGAGCGAAGTCAGCGAGGTCGTCGATCCCGACGGGGTGTCCATCGACTCGCGACTCAACGCAGTCTTCGTCGAGCTACGACCGCGTCTGCTGGCGGTACAGGAGGGCCTCTCCCGGCTGCCGCCGCCGCGGAAGCTGCAGGCGCTGCATGACGAGATTACGCAGATGGAGCAACTGCGCCTGGAGGGCTTCGATCTGGTCATCGACGGTTTCGCTGCCGGCGACATCTCCCTCTACCCGACTGCGGTCGAGAGACGGCAGCAGGCCGATGAGCTGATCCCGGCAATCAACGTGCAGCTGTGTGAAATCGATATCGTTCTGGGTGACCGCGACGACTGCAGCCTGCTGGCACAGCGGAGCAAGGTCACGTACCGCGTCGGCTGACAGCGCCTTGGAAGTTGTCTTCAGGCCGCTTGCACTGCAGCCGTGCGCCCGTCGCGGGCGGACCGGTACGCGGCGTCGAGAATCTCGACGATGTGCAGGGCCTGGCCGGCGTCGATCTGCAGGCGGCTTTGCCCGCGCACAGCCCCGATGAAGTCCGCCACCGGTGGCGGCACGGACGGCAAGTCGTCCTCGTGTACCGACTTCCTTTCACCGTCGCCGTCTACCGTGATGCTGAAGGGTACACCGCGGATCTCGGCGGTCCCGGCAGTTCCGAAGTAGAAGCTGTGGTGGCGTTTGCCGCGCACCTGTGAGTCGGCTGTGTTCGACAACGTGGCCGTGGCGCCGTTGTCGAGCCGCATGGAGAGCACAGCGCGTACATCGGCGTCGGCATCATCCATCAGGCAACTCACCTCGACGACGCGCCGATCCGTACACCAGACGAGCTCGGTCAGCAGATGGGAGCCGCCGTCGATGAGAAAACCGCCGCCGTTGGCCTTTGAATCGCCGCGAAACAGCGTCGGCGGTACGACGCCCGGCATGGTGTCGGGCAAGGGCTCGCGGCCGAGTACACCGAGAGCGTTGCCCACCCACGAGATCGACACCGCCTCGAGGGACCCGATGTGCCCACCGGCGACCGTCTGCCTCAGGCGGTGACAGTGGTTCCAGTACGGCGGGTTCTGCGCCACGAGTAGCACGAGGTCGCGGGCGGCGGCAAGATCCACCAGCTGGCGGCCCTGCGCCGGGTCGATGGTCAGCGGCTTTTCCAGCAACACCGGCAGGCCAGCTTGCAGAGCCGCCTTCGTATGCTCATGGTGCAGGTCATGTGGCGAGCAGATGACGACACCGTCCACCTGGCCGCAGGCCAGCAGGTCCCGATAGTCGGTGAACAGGGCGTTGACGCCGAAGGCCTGCCCCATCCGCTCCAGTTCGGGCCGGCTGCGGCGACACAACGCCGTGAGGGATGCATCATCGTGGGCGATGATGTCCGGACAGTGCCGGCGGGAGGCGAACCAGCCGGCGCCGATGACGCCGAGCCGCAGTGGACTGTCATTGCCCATGGCGATTCCTCCAGTTGAACGAGGAGATGATCAGTGCAGGATGACGAAGAAGGGTCCGATGTCGACGACGCGGTGGAGATCCCCATCGACGGCACCCTCGACCTGCACACCTTCCATCCTCGTGATGCGAAGCAGCTGGTGCCAGACTATCTGCAGGAGTGTCGTGTCCGCGGTATTCTGCAGGTGCGCGTCGTGCACGGCAAGGGTACCGGCGCCCTGCGGCGCACGGTACACGCAGTGCTCGATCGGCTCGAGTACGTGGAGTCGTACTCGCCCGGTGGCATGGGCGGCGGCGGCTGGGGGGCGACGCTCGTGCAGCTGCGCCCCACGGACGGCTAGCCGAGGCTGGAGTCGAGCAGGATGGCGGAGGTGAAGAACCCCTTCGACGCTGTGGGTCCCGGTGCCGGGCGTTCGTGGCTGGCCGACAGGACGCGCAGTCGGAGAAACCCGCGGGCACCAGCCGGGATGTCCAGCTGTACTCGATGATGCCCGGGCGGTAGCGGCCCGGCAGCGGCCACAACGCCGGGTGTGCCGCCGTCCAGAGACCCGAGCCAGTCCACGCGGTCCAGAGGTTCGTCGGCGTCGAACTCGAACACCGCCTGCGCTGCGCCGCCGGCCCAGGTGTCGCCGAGACGCGACACACCCTCCGTGCCGATCACCGAAAAACCGCCGAGCTGGAGCCAGTGTCCCTGGGCGGCACAGGTACGGCCGGCACGCAAGCCGGCGAAGATGGCCTCGGGCGTGCGCTGCCCTGCTGGCACACCGACCAGGGTGTGATTGAAGACGCCCGGAGCGTAGTCGAACAGGCGATCCTGTTTGTGGATGTGAAAGTCGGAGTGAGCCAGCAGGGAGAAGGGGGGACCGGCGCCGTACGCTGTGTCGGCCAGACCACCAGGCGCGCAGCCCGGATAGGTCGCCAGATCGAAGCAGGCGCCCGCGTTATATCCCTGGTGGCCGTGTACGGTCTCCAGGCCCACGACGATGCCGCCGACATCGTGAGATCGGTACTCGGCGATGACATCTGACGACCACTGCCCGGGCGCCGGGTGGTTGAAGCAGAGAACGGGGCGTGCGCCCGGCTCGATCTCACCGAGTTGGGCCATGCCGGCGGCGATATCGGGTCTGGCGCCGTCCAGGTGGCGATCGAATCCACGGGCCAAGGCGTAGGCGTGGCCGGCCTCATCCGTATGGGGAGGGAAGACAACACAGGCGTGGCCACCTTGTGGTGCGTTCCATTCGACACCGGACAGCACGATACCCGAGGACCACCGTTGCCGCAGATCGGCGACCATGTGGTGCTGCTCGAAGAACACCGGCTTCTGACCATGGTTGGTGAGCGCGACGAAGTCGAGACGCGGGTCGATGGAATCGACGAAATCACCGGTCTGCTCAGCGACTTCGCAGTGAGTGTGCAGGTCGCCCCGCAGCCAGGCCCACGGTTCGGTGCCTTCCGCGGTAGAGGGAGTCGTCATCAGGTCAGGTCGCTTTGAAGTGTCTGGAACTACGGATACATTCCCATGCTTACAGAAGATGGTAAGGAACAACCACCGAGGACGCATGCGCGACCTGAAATCCCTGATCGACCCCCTGTTGCCTGAACTGGTGGAGCTGCGACACGAACTGCATCGTTGTCCCGAGTTGGCCTACGAGGAGCACGAGACCGCCAGACGAATCGTCACCCACTTGAAGAGCGTACCGGGTATCGACCTGCGCACCGGTGTCGCCGGAACCGGGGTCGTCGCCATCCTCGGATCGAAAAAAGGTGGGCCCTGCGTCGCCCTGCGCGCCGATATGGATGCCCTGCCCATGGAAGAGCTCGGCGACCACGCCCATCGATCCACGGTCGCGGGGAAGATGCACGCTTGCGGCCATGACGGCCATGTCACCTGCCTGGTGGGTGCGGCGCGCGTGCTGGCGAGCCTGGGCGACGAGCTCGATGGACCGGTGAAGTTCCTCTTCCAGCCGGCCGAGGAAGGGGGCGCCGGCGGTCGGCGGATGTGTGAGGAGGGAGTGCTCGACGACCCACCGGTGAGCGCCATCTTCGGCCTGCACGCCTGGCCCGAACTGGCTCAGGGCGAGATCGGCGTGCGCCAGGGTGGCTTCCTGGCCAGTGCCGATCGTCTGCGAATCACGGTGGGCGGTGTCGGCGCCCATGCCGCCTATCCGCACCAGGGCATCGACACGGTCCTCGTCGCCTCGCATATCATCGTCGCCCTGCAATCGATCGCAGCGCGCAACACGGATCCGCTGGACAGTGTCGTCGTCACCATCACGCAGATCCACGGCGGCACGGCGGACAACATCATCCCGGGTGAGGTGAAGCTGTCGGGCACGGTGCGTACGCTGAACTCGGAGACACGTCGACTCACCCTCGAGCGCATCGAAAGGGTCGCCGTCGACACGGCCCGCGCCTATGGTGCGGCCGCTGAGGTTATGGTCGACGAAGGCTATCCCGTTCTTGAGAACGACCCTGCGGCCACCGAGTACGTACGTCGTGTAGCTGCAGTCACAGACCGGGTGGCCGCCGTGGAGATCCCTCCTGTCATGGGGGGTGAGGACTTTGCTTTCTATGCGCAGCGCGTGCCGGCGTCGTTCTTTTCTCTCGGCATACGCCCCCCCGGGCGAGAGACCTATCCCAAATTGCACCAGCCCGACTACGACTTTCATGATGACGCCATCCGGCTCGGAGTTGCCATGCACGTTGAGATCGCCCGCCGCTTCTGGCAGGAAGGCCCGGAGAAACGATGACCGAATCCCCGACCGAAGCAGCCGACTCGGACGGCCTCCTGAATGCCGTCGAGGAGCGCGTACTCGGGTGTCTGATCGAGAAGTCGACGACGACACCGGAGTATTACCCGATGTCGCTGAACGCCCTGACCAATGCCTGCAATCAGAAGACGAACCGCAACCCCGTCGTCGAGTTCGACGACAAGATGGTGGCCCGGGCGTTGGAGGCGATGCGGGACGGGGGACTGGTCCGCGTCGTCAGCGGCGCCGACCAGCGGGTCCCCAAGCACCGCCACGTATTCGGCGAGGCCCTGGGCCTGAGCGAGGCGCAGTTGGCGGTCCTGGCTGAGTTGATGGTGCGCGGGCCACAGACGGTGGGCGAACTGCGCGGGCGAGCCAGCCGCATGCACACATTCGACGAACGATCGCAGGTGGAGGCCGTGCTGGAAGAGCTCCTGCAGCGGGAGCCGGCCGCGGTCATCCAGCTGCCACGGCAGCCCGGCCGCAAGGAATCGCGCTGGTCACACCTGTTCGCCGGCCAGCCGGCAGGGGTTGGCGAGGAGGAGGAACGGACGTTGACCCCCGACTCCGCCACACTGGAAGTGCGCGCCGAGAACGAACGAATCACAGCACTCGAGGCCACCGTCGAGGAACTACGCGCGGAAGTGACAGTTCTGCGCCAGGAGCTGGCCACCTTCCGCCAGCAATTCGAATAGCAGGAGACCCTGACGTGACCGATCCCAACTACCTACTCAGCGACGAGCAGATGCGCCACTACATCACCCGCGGTTACGTCGTGCTGAAGACCGGCCTGCCGAAGAGTTTCCACGAGCAGATCTACCAGCGGACGTCCGAGGTGATGGAGAAGGAGGGTAACCCCGGCAACAACATACTGCCACGGGTACCCGAACTGCACCGGGTGTTCGCTGACCCCACTCTCCGTGGGGCCCTGTCGAGCGTGCTCGGTCCCGATCACATCATGCACTCCCACCGGCACTGCCACGTGAACAAGGGTCCCGGTGACGGCGGTGGCGTGCACAAGGACAGCTACTGGGGGTACCGGCGGGTGCGCAGCCACCGGACCCGCTGGGCGATGCTGCTCTACTATCCGCAGGACTGCCCCGAAGAGATTGGTCCCACCGGGGTCGTGCCGGGATCGCAGACCTACGAGCACAAGGAGTCCTGGGAACCCCTCGAGCAGATCCTGCCATGTGTCGGCGAAGCCGGTACGGCGGTGCTCATCCACTTCGACATCTGGCACCGCGCCTGTCCCAACCTGACGGAGAAGACGCGGTTCATGATGAAGTTCCAGTTCACGCGTATGACGGAACCGACGGCACCGACGTGGAACAACCGGTCGGCTGTCTTTCCGGGGGGCAACGGCTCGGGCGACCGGCACCGGGGACTGTGGACGAGGATGTGGAACTGGCACCGCGGCGACGCCCTGGCCACTGTGGATGGTACCGGTGCATCTGGCGTAGACGCTGTGGCGCAGCTGCGGGATGGTGATCTCGAAGAACGTATGGCCGCCGCCGACAGCCTCGGGGCCGCCGGTGCCGGGGACGGGACGCTCGATGCACTACGAGCGGCGCTACGTGATGAGGCCGAACCGGTTCGCCTGAACGCGGCCTACTCGCTGGCCGCCATCGGCACGCCGGCAGTGGCGGGGCTGGTGGACTGCCTCACCGACGACATGGAGCCGGCGCGCCAGGACGCCGCCCAGGGCCTGGCGGCGATGGGTCCGGCAGCAGAAGTGGCACTTGTGAACGCCTGCAGTGATGCCGACGAGGCGCGCCGTGGGTATGCCGCCTTTGCCCTCGGCGAGATGGGCGCCCATGTCGTTAGCGATGCCGCAGCCGCGGTGTCCGGGCTGGCGACCGACCCCGCAGAATTCGTGCGTCGCAACACGGCAGACGCTCTGGCGACGATGACCGGTCACGCCGATCACGCCGTGCCGGCGTTGACCACACTGTTGAGCGACGATTCGGATCAGGTGCGCTTTGATGCCGCCTACGGTCTGGCCCATCATGGGGTGGCCGCGGCACCGGCAACCGACGGTCTGGTGGGAGCCCTCGACGACGAGAATCGTTACGTGCGCAACCACAGTGCCGAAGCGCTCAAGCGTATCGGCACGCCGACAGCGACGGCAGCACTGTTCGATTTCCTCGAAACGTCCCGCTGGTGTCCGATCACGAGCAAGGAAAGCACGTTCTGAAGCCCCTGCTTCAGCGACAAGCGATGCGACGTTTCGCAGCATTCGCTGAACTGGATCGCCGTTCCCTCGGCTGCCTGCGCATCGGCACGGCGACAGTATTAGCCTGGGACATGTTGCGCGCCCAGTCGGTGGCCGCCGACTGGTGGGCGATGCAGGCCTACCATGAGCCGAAGCTGCCCACGTGGCTGATCTTCGGCAGCGAGGCCATGACCCTGCGCCTCGCCGCCAGCGCCGTGTTGATCGTCGCCGTCCTGCTGGCTCTCGGCTGGCGCACCCGTCAGGTGACACTGATCGCCTGGGTCAGCGCCGGCGCTTTCCAGTTTGCCGCCAGCGGCACCGCCGACTACCACAACGCCGTGCTGTGCGTCCTGCTGTTCTGGTGCCTGGCTCTACCCACCGGGGCGGTGCTGTCTCTGGATGCACGGGCTGGACGCCGTCCGCAGCTGCCCGGCTGGCTGACCGTGGCAGCGGGCGCAGGTCTGCTCCTGTCTCTCGCCTGGATCTACCTGTGCACGGCCGTGGTCAAGAGTGGACCGGCCTGGTGGCAGGAGGGTTCAGCGGTCTGGCTGGCACTGCTCGACCGCGGCACGCCGACGGCCCCCGGCCGCTGGCTGGCGCTGGCGGCGCCGGCTGGCATCTGGCCGACGATCACACACGCGGCTCTGCTCTTCGAGTACGTGGCACCGGTGCTGATCCTGTGGCCACGATGCCGCGTGTACGCCGCCCTGGGACTGGCCCTGTTCCACCTGGGGATGTGGCCGGTGCTGGCCCTCGGCAGTTTTCCCCTGCTGATGATGGTTGCCGCCTCGACACTGATTCCGGGCAGTACGTGGGACAGACTCGGCTGGCGCCAGCAGAATGAGACCGCAAGGGTGTCCACGCCGCGGCGTGTCGTGGCCGAACGAGTCGTGGCCGGCCTCATGGCTCTGGGGCTGCTGATCACGGCGGAAGGAGAACGTGTCGTCGCCTGGGAGGGGGACACGGTGTGGCCCTATGCGGGCGCAGGCCACGTCGCACGACTGCGCTATCTGCTCGGCATGGAGATCATCTGGGGTATGTACGCACCGGAGCCATTCCACGCGGCCGGCTGGTGGGTGGCGGTGGGCTGGCACGCCGATGGCACGGTGGTGGATCCCATCACCGGCGAACCGCCGACACTGCGGCCGCCGGCGCCATCCGGGCCGGGATCGCGCCTGCGCTGGCTGGCCTTCTCGGATGCCCCCTACCTGGATGACGACTGGGGGATTCAGCACATCTACCGAAACTTCCTGCTGGAGCGGCGCAACGGCAGAGGCGCCGATCAACTGCACCGTCTGGCCCTGGTCTGGGTCCATGAGCCGCTGACGCCATTCGAGTCGCCGGTTCTGCGGCAACCCGCCCTCGTACTCACCTGGCCGCAGGGACAGGTCTCTGCCGCGGCGGTGGAAGAGGTGCTCGAGACGTCGCTCCACGTCCCTGTTTTTGACGATGAGTCGGGGCCCCTGACGGGAGTACGGGCGCTGTCTTTGTCCCCCTCGGAGCAGTGGTTACCTTAGCAGCCCGTTGCTAGAGTCCATCTGGGCTGCGGCCGCCTACCGGCTGCTTAGCTCTCTGAGTCATGAACGCCCACCGTTTCAGCCTTCACCAGAGGAAATGTCGCTGCATGCTGAGTCCCGAACAGGTCGAGTTCTTCCGTGAGCAGGGATACCTGCGGATCCCTCAGATGTTCACCCCCGAGCAGATGGACGCTCTCGATCAGGACCTCGGGCGACTCGTGGCCGAATGGGCGACGACGGGCCCCGGATGGAGCGGCCCGTGGCGACAGGTCTACATGGACGAAGAGACGGACAAGGCATCGAAGCTGACAGCGATGCACGATCTGCATCTGTACTCGCAGGCGTGGTCCCAGGCGGTGACCGATCCCGGTCTGGCCGAGGCCCTCGGTGATATCCTCGGACCCGACGTCGAGTTGCACCACTCGACGATGCACATCAAGCCGCCGTCGGCCGGTCACCCTTTCCCCATGCATCAGGATCATCCGTTCTACATGCACGAAGATGGGCGATACGTCGATGTGCTCGTCCACCTGGACGACACATGTCATGAGAACGGCGAGATCCGCTTCCTCGCCGGCTCACACAAGCAAGGTGCCCTGGTACACATTACGGAACAGGCGGATGGCTCCGGTTGCTCCCCGCACCTGTCGACGGACGAGTACAGCCTGGAGGACACGGTCGCAGTACCGGCACAACGAGGAGATGTGGTGTTCTTCAGCATCCATACGATCCACGGATCCCACATCAACCGGACGGCCACAGCCCGGCGCATGGTTCGTGTCGGTTACCGGGATCCGCAGAACCTGCAGACCGCCGGTCAGAGCCACGGCCGGCCCGGACTGCTGGTGCGCGGTTACCGCCATCGGCAGGATGGTCAGGAACTGCTGCGCAATACCTGATTCGGAACGCGACGACCAACACAACAAGACGACTGCACAACAACGGGAGACGAACAAGAATGTCGAAGGCACAGAAGGTCCTCATCGCCGGTCAATGGCGAGACTCCGACGCGGTGGGCACCTTCGAACCCAACAACCCGAGCACGCGACAGCCGACGGGTGAGGTCTATCCCGTCAGCGGCCAGGAGGAAGTACTGGCCGCTGTCGAAGCCGCCGCGGAGGCTTCGGAACAGCTGCAGTCGTTCTATCCCGATGGCGTGGCCGATTTCCTCGACGCCTTCGCCGATCGCATCGAGGCCCGGGCCGACGAGATCGTCGCCATGGCTAACACGGAATCTGGCTACCCCGCGTCACCGCGCCTGGCCGACATCGAGCTGCCGCGCACCACAGGCCAGCTGCGTCAGGCGGCCGCCGCCGCACGGAGCAGCTCCTGGGCCCTGCCGACGATCGACACGGCGAACAACATCCGGTCCATGTACCGCGCCCTGGAGGGAGGTGTCGCCGTCTTCGGACCGAACAACTTCCCTCTCGCCTTCAACAGTGTGTCCGGAGGTGATTTCGCCGCTGCCCTCGGCGCCGGCTGTCCCGTCATCGGCAAGGCGAACTCGTCGCACCCCGGGACCAGCCGGCTGCTGGCAGAAGAAGCCCTGGAGGCACTCAAGTCGACGGGATTGCCGCTGGCGACGGTGCAGCTGATCTATCGCACCGATCATGATGTGGGCGCCAGACTGGTATCCCATCCGAAGATCGGCGCTACCGGCTACACCGGCTCGCGCGGCGCCGGGCTGACGTTGAAGGCGGCAGCAGATGCCGCCGGCAAACCGATCTACCTGGAGCTGAGCTCGATCAACCCGGTGTACATCCTGCCGGGAGCCCTGCAGGAGCGCAGCGAGGCGATCGCCGACGAGTTTGGCGTCTCCTGCCTGATGGGTACCGGCCAGTTCTGCACCAACCCCGGCATCGTCGTCCTGCTGAAGGGATCCGAGACAGATGCCTTCATCGCCCAGGTGAAAGAGCGCTTTGACGCAGCGCCGGTAGGCACGCTGCTGGCCGAGGGTGTGGAAACCGGGATGACGAAGAGCGTGGCGACGTTGCAGGCCGCGGGTGCCGAGCTGCTCACCGGCGGCAGTGCGGGCGCCGGCACGGGATTCAGCTACAGCAACACGCTGTTGAAAGTGAGTGGGTCGCGGTTTCTGCAGGATCCGGAGACGCTGCAGACCGAAGCCTTCGGCAACGAGAGTCTGTTCGTCGTCGTCGACGATCTCGAACAGGCCTGCGAGGTGGCGCGCCACTTCGAGGGCAACCTGACAGGCTGCATCTATTCTCATTCAGACGGTACGGATGACAGCGCCTACGATAGAATCGCGCCTCTGCTGCGCCGCAAGGTGGGCCGACTGCTCAATGACAAGATGCCCACGGGCGTCGCCGTTGTGCCGTCGATGAACCACGGAGGACCGTACCCGGCGACGGGACATCCCGGGTTTACCGCAGTCGGTATTCCGGCATCACTGCTGCGTTACGGCATGCTGTCGTGTTATGACAACGTGCGCGATGATCGGTTGCCGGCACAGTTGCGGGATCGGAATCCGGGGGGTGTAGCGCGGTTGGTGGATGGTGAGTGGTCTACGGGGGATGTTACGGTGTAGGGACCGCACTCGGGGCGCTACGGCGTCCTGGTGTCGGCATTGTTCGGTGTTGCGATGATGACGGTGAAACTCTCGGCTGGCGAGCCTCGTCCGGCCTGCGGCCGGGGACGAGTCTCTGGGGATTCTGATCCGACGCGGCAGAATTGGGCCGACACAATGAACGCCTCCGCGCCCCGAGCGCGATCCTGACCCGGATTCTCCCACTCCCCAATGGCGACTGAGAGCAGAAGAGTGGACTTGGCCCTCCTGCGTCGGGCCGCAAAATGGAATGCCCCGCCATCCTTCTGGATGCGGGGCGTTCTGATCGGGGGCCGAGTTTCGCTGGACGGTGCTAGGCTTCGGCTCTTACCTGCAGGCGGTATTTCTTCGGTGAGATGCCGGATCTCTTGCTGAAGACGCGGCTGAAGTGCTGTACGGTCTGAAAGCCGGTGCGGGTGGAGATCTCGGAGATGTCGAGTTCGGTCGTCTCCAGCAGGCGCTTGGCCAGGTCCAGACGGCAGGCGTGGAGGAAGGCGCGGAAGGAGAGACTGGTTTCTTCCTGAACGCGTGTCGACACGCGTTCGAGGCTGACGCCGAGCCGGTTGGCCACGTCTTTCCGTGAGCTGATCTCGGTGGCATGCTGCTGGATGAAGGCGACAACGGGGTCGGAGGACAGCTGGGCGTCGCGCGACTGGCGCTGGAGGATGTCTTCCAGCATGGCCTGCAGGTCCTGAGGTTTGAAGGGCTTTTCGATGAAGTCGCGTGCCCCGACCTTCATGGCCTCCACGGCGGTGGGCACGTTGCCGTACCCCGTGATCATGACAACATCGGCGCGACAACCCTCCGACTTCATTCTCTTGAGACACTCGATGCCGTCCATACCGGGCATCTTGAGATCCAGCAGGACGACGCGGTAGGCTTGAATCTGTACCTTGCGCACGGCCTCCTCGCCGTCCTCGGCCGTATGCACTTCGTATCCCCGTGACGACAGCACGCGGGCACACAGCCGGCGCAGGGCCTCGTCGTCGTCGACGACAAGGATGGGAGCGTCGTCGAGAAGCTCTGCCGTCGAGGGCAGCGGCTGTTCGGTAGCGGTCAACATCAGGCGGCAAAAGTAATCGAGGTGCCAATGAACGCCAACCTGCCGCTCACGGTGGCCCGGGTCACATCCCACCCGATACACGATTAGGATCCGATGAGCCCTGACCTGCCCGCAGCCAACGCCGGTGTTGCCAGACAGGCCAGCCGGCAAACTACCGGCATCGCGATTCCCGTCTACCTGCCGCACGACGACGACAACACCGACGGGCTGCTGCTGCTCGATGACAATCTGGCGGCCTGCGTCGCCGCCGTTGACGATCCGATGACCATCTGCATGGCCGTCGACGGGGAAGACTGTGGCGCCGACCCGGCACGCCGGCTGGCGCAGCAGCACGGTGTGGATCTGGTAATCGGCGACAGGAACCGAGGCAAGCTGCAGGCGTTGCGCCTGGCCATGGCCCGGCTGGCAGAACAGGCCGGTCTGGAGTGGTTTGCCACCATCGACTCCGATGGCGACCACTTCGCCAACGAACTGGTGAATCTGGTCCGGGCGGGGATGCACGCCCGTCAGGTGCGCGGTGTGCAGGGCGTCCATGCCCTCGGTCGCCGCATCTCCCGACATCGACCGATGGGCTGGCTGCGGGGTGAGCTGGAGGAGCTGGCCGACCGGATCCTCTTCGACGCCCTGGCCTATCATGCGGCCGTCAGCGATCACCCGCTACGGCTGGCCCTGGCCACGACGATGGAGGAGTTCCCCGACTTTCATTCGGGGTTCAAGCTGTTCTCCCGCAATGTCATGGAAGCGGTGTTCCTGGGCGAACCCGACCTGTGTGGCGTCGAGGACACAGCCTACTATCGCCACGGCTGTGAGGCCGTGATGACGGTGGAAGCGCACCTGGCGGGGGCCGACCTGGTGCTGGTGAATCGAACGACGCTGAACCAGCAGCCTGTGTCCACCTTTGGCCGGCTCGATCGGGAGCGGCTCGTAGCCGACAAGATCATCTGGCCCTGCCGTCGCCTCGGAGTGCCACCGCACTTCCTTGATCAGTGGCTGCGCAACCATATCCCCAGGTTGCTGTTGACTACCCTGGTCCCGGACGGCAAGCGTGAGCTGGTGGCGATTCGCCAGTTGATCGCAGCCGAATACGGACTACCCGACGCGGCCCCGGAGGAGTTGACGTCAGGCCCGCTGTTTCTCTAGCTGTCCGGCCCACGAGGATCGGCAGGGAGGATCACCCGTGGGGCTGGAGGAGTTCGATCTGATCGGTGCGCCTAAATAGAACTAGAGCACCAGAGTGCCCAGGTCACTGGGCCGATCGTTTCATCGCGGAAACCATATTATCAAAGCTCGTTGCCGACAGCAGATCTCTCACGCATCTCTCGGACAGGTAAACAGACTCGGGCTCGTAGCTTGTGTTGTCATCTCTTGACTCAAACTGTCCGAACTGCAAGACCGCCTGGTGGCTGTTTGGTGTTTGGGAAAAGAACGTAAGAATCCCCGTCCCCAGGCCGTGGTGAGTCTGTTTCCAGAGTTCGCCGTCGGCCTGAAACCACCCGGTGAAAGTGTACTTTCCAATCTCCAACTGCATCTTGGTCTGTTCGTCAATGGCTTTTTTATTCCACTCCAGGTACTTCTCGAAATACTCTCGGAGGAAACCGATCTGATCTTCCTCCAGTTCAATGGCGACTGCAGAGGAACCATCCGCCCAGTAAAAGTAGGTACGATGTATCTGAGGGTCGTACCTGACCGTAATCGGACAGCTTGTCATCCGCTCCCGAGCCCAGTCGTACCGAGATGCGAGCAAGTTCTCCCGAGTCAGCCTCACCTGTTCGGCCTCCGCCGTGGTGGCCACCGCCGCCAAGCAGGCGAATGTCATCAATCGAACTGTCGTGATCATGTTCCTGGGATCTTCAGAAGATCAGGCAGCAAAGATTCTTGATTTATAATACATACGTAACGGTAGCCCCATCAAAAGGGCAACGCAATATGGGTACAGGCAATGCAATCTCGGCCGTCCCAAACAGCTTGCTGAGAGACGGAGTCCCTCTGCAGACGTAACTGGCAACCTTCACCGGCCCTGATAGGGTCCGTTGTCGTCCCACTTTAGCCGAGCGGTCCGCAACCGCCGTTCCCAATTCTCGAGTTGCCACGACCCAGTGGAGGCCACACTCATCCGTCCCCCGATCCGCAACCTCGGCATCCTGGCCCATGTCGATGCCGGCAAGACAACCCTCACCGAGGCCATGCTGCACGTCAGTGGCAGCATTGCCGAGGCAGGCAACGTCGATAAGGGCACGAGCCTGTCCGACACACTCGATGTCGAACGTCGCCGGGGGATCTCGGTGCGGGCGTCGACGCTGTCCTTCGTCTGGCAGAACGTGCACTTCCAGCTCATCGACACCCCGGGACACGTGGATTTCTCGGCCGAGGTGGAGCGCTCGCTGCGGGTGCTGGACGGGGCCGTACTGGTGGTCTGTGCCGCAGAGGGAATCCAGGCACAGACGGAAACGATCTGGCGGGCCCTGGAGGCTCGCGGGCTGCCGGTCCTGCTGTTCGTCAACAAGATCGACCGGGTCGGGGCCGATGCCGCCGCCGTGGTCGAGCAGATGCGGTCCGAGTTCCACCCCGACATGGTATGGCTGAACCGGGCCACGGAAGAGGGGGACGGCGGGGCCCGAGTCGTCGAGCTCGACGAGTCACAGCGGAGAGAGATCGAGGAAGCCGTCACCGCCTCCGACGAGGCCCTGCTGGAAACGTGGATAGCGCGGGACGGGGATCTGACGCCTCAGGACTGGCAACCGTCCCTGGCTGGCGCCGTCGCTGATCGCAGGCTGTTCCCCGTCATCTGCGGCGCGGCCAAGAGTGGTCATGGCGTGGCGGCAGCCCTCGAGACGCTCGTCCGGTATTTCCCTGATGCACCCGACGATGTGGCGGGTCCACTGTCCGCCGTCGTCTTCCGGCTGGACCACGACAGAAAGCTGGGCCGGGTCGCCGGCGTCCGGCTCTTCGCCGGCCGGCTGCGCACGCGTGACCGCATCGACAACGCCACCGCCGGGCGCCAGGAGCAGGTGACTCAGATCAAGCGCATCGTCCTCGGGCGCTACGAGGATGCGCCGGAGCTGGTCGCCGGCGAGATCGGCTATCTGTGCGGTCTACCGGAAGCGCGCATCGGCGATATCCTGGGTGATCCGACGGTGGTCCCCGGCGGCTACACGCTCAGCGCGCCGCTGCTGTCGGTGCAGGTGACACCGGCTGACGATGCCGGCCACGCGTCCCTGGCGGCGGCGCTGCAGCAGCTGTCGAGTGAAGATCCCCACCTCGACTTCCGCTGGTTCCAGGACGAGCGCGAGCTGCACGTGCGTATCATGGGGGCCGTGCAGACGGAGATCCTCACCGAGATCCTGCAGACCCGCTTTGGCATCGAAGCGCAGTTCAGCCCACCTACGGTGATCTACAAGGAAAGGCCCGCCGCCGCCGGTGAGGGCGCGGAGGCCTACACGATGCCGAAGCCCTGCTGGGCGATCCTGACGTTGCGGATCGAATCGGGGCCCCGCGACAGCGGCGTCCGCTTTGCTTCCACTGTCGACAAGATCGACATCGACCCGAAGTACCAGAACGAGATCGCCCATCGTCTGCCGCACTCGCTGATGCAGGGACCCAAAGGCTGGGAGGTGACGGACCTGTCGATCACCCTGATCGATGGGAGTCATCACCTGATCCACAGCCGACCGGGTGATTTCAAACTGGCCACCGACATGGCGGTCCTGAAAGCGCTGACAGCGACGGACACGCAGTTGCTGGAGCCGATGCTCACCTTCCGCATCACGGCGCCGGAGAGCTTCATCGGCAAGGTGACGGGGGATGTGATCGGCATGCGCGGCACTTTCGAGCCGGCGACGATCGCGGCGGGGCAGTTCGCCATGGTGGGACGTGTGCCATTGGCGACGTCGATGGACTACGCTATCCGCCTCAGCTCCGTCACGGGAGGTCGCGGGGTCTGGTTCACCCGTTTCGATGGCTACGAGGACTGTCCCCCCGATCAGGGGGAGACGCGCCCCCACAAGGGCATCTCACCCCTCGATCGTGCCAAGTACATCCTCTGGTGGCGCGGCGCGATTACCGATTCGACCCGCGGCTGAGGCCGTATCAGCCGAAGCGTTCGGCCGCCTGCATCAGCCCGCGCATGTATCCCAGGGCGAAGCCCCGACCGCGCAGGCTCATACCGGCATCGCCGGTGACCCTGGGCGAGTGGTCGGGGGTCATGACGCCGTCGAATCCGGCCTGCTTGTAGGCCAGCATGGCTTCGAGCATGTCCACGTCGCCCTCGTCGTGAAACACCTCGTCGAATACCGGAAAAGCGCCGCGCACATTGCGGAAGTGGACGTAGACGATCTTGTTCTGATCCGCGAACCGGCGCACGGCGTCCACCGCCCGGTCCGGTCCCATCTCGGCCACCGTTCCCTGACAGAACTCCAGACCGTTGTGATGGCTCGGTACCAGATCGAGCAGCTTCTGCATGGCATCGTGGCTGGTCAGCAGCCGACCGATGCCGCGCAGCGATTCGGCTGGCGGGTCGTCCTGGTGGGCGGCAAGACGGACATCCGCTGATTCGGCGACGGGGATCACCCGCTCCAGGAAGTAGTGGAACCGTTCCCACATCTCGTCGACGCTCACCGGGCCCGCCGGGTGTGGCGGGGCCTGTTCGACCTTGCTGTAGTCGAAGCTCTTCAGCCCGGCGTTGCCACGACCGCCACCGGCGTCATAGGCTCGCCAGTGGCCCCAGACGCTGAGGATGGAGAAACAGTATCCGAGCACATGAATCCCCGCTCGACCCATGTTGTCGATCGATCGACAGACCCCATCGATCTGCTCGTCGCGCCGGGGGCCGGCGGTGAGCACGTCCTCCCACCAGGGCCGCGGAAAGTTCTCCAGTCCCTCCAACTGCAGTCCCAGATGTTCGACGCGGTGCCGCAGCCGCAGCAGTTGATCGAACTCGAAGTGTCCATCGCCCACGTCGGCGTGGTTGACGAAGGCGTGGGTGACGCCGAGCTGCGCGGCCGCCCGCAGGTTGTCGTCGGTGACGTTCGCCATGGCGAAACCGAGGCCGAGTTTCATTTCAGGATCTCCTGTAGTAGCCCGTTAATGGAGCCCATCTGGGCTGCGGCCGGCCCTTTCGACCGGTGCCTGCGTTGCGCTCCCTCAACGGGTCTCACTGACCCGCTTCGGTCGCGCGCCTTGCCACCGGCCGAAAATGCCTCGGCCTCGCCAACAGAGCGACTCTATCAACGGGCTACTCTAGAGGACGGCGTAGACACCTGCAAGACAGCAGGCGGCGCCCACCAGGGCGCGCGCGTCGACCTTCTCTTTGAGGAACAGAACGGCCAGTGCCACACCGAAGACCGGTGAGGCACTGGTGAGTGTGACGGTCTTGGCCGGACCGATCTGCGACAGCGCACTGAGGAACAGATACGCCCCCAGGCCCATGCCGGACAGACCGGAGCCGACGAGCAGCACCCAGGTGCGGCGGGTCAGCGGCCGCAGAGCCTGGCCGGCCGGCCGCATGACGAGCAGGTAGAGCAACAGGGCGACCATGGGCATACGTACGGCGTTGGCCTGCACCATCGTCAGGTGCACGAGGGCCGGCTTCAACAGAGTGACTGCCAGACCCCAGAGCAGGGCGGCCGTCAGAGCACAGAGGACTCCACGCAGCAAGCGAACCGGTGGCACGGTGCCGGAAGCGTGTGGCGTCGCGCCGGAAGCGTATGGCGTCGTGCCGGAAGCGTGTGGCGTCGTGCCGGAAGCGTGTGGCGTCGCGCCAGACGTCTTCGGCACTTTCGCCCAGGCCAGCAGCACCACACCGACTCCCACCAGCAGGCTGCCGAGCAGAATCGTGGGCTGCAGTGGTGTACCCAGCAGGAGGCGTTCGAACAGCAGGGTTGTCAGCGGAAACGTGCCCGACACCGGCATGGCACGTGACACGCCGATCTCCCGCAGCGCCACCAGGTACAGGGTGTCACCGACGACGAGGCCACAGGAGAGCGAGATCAGCAACAGGCCCCACTCGCTCCAGGGCACCAGCGCCAGGCTGGAAAGGGGCGCCGAAAAGGGCATCAGGAGAAGAAACAGAAGGCCCGCGGCGCCGCAGCGTACCGCGTTGATCGTCGCCGGCGCCACCTGGTGGGCGAGGGTGCGCAGCACCAGAGCGTTGATCGCCCAGAGGACGGCACACCCCAGAGCGTAGAGCTCCGCTGTCGACAAAGTCACCGCAATGGGCGAGGTTCCAGGGCATGACCGAGACGACTCCGAAGATCATCGCCTACCTCAGCCCCATGTGTCCGTGGACGAGAGGGGTGGTGCACTTTCTGCAATCGCACAACTTCGAGTTCGAAACCCGCGACGTCAGTCGAGACGCCGACGCCTACAGGGACATGGTCACCAGGAGCGGTCAGCACTCGTCCCCGTGTGTCGAGATCGACGGTCACATGCTGGCCGATGTCGGCGGCGATGAGGTCGAAGTCTGGATGCGGCAGAATGGCCACATCTAGAGCCCTGCGGCGCCAGCCGTTCTAGCTGCGCGCGTGGTGTGACTCCCGCGGTGCGCGATAGGCGACCTCGAGGTGGGGCGTCTTCAGCTTCTTGTGGCCACCGTGTTTGGAGCGCAGGCAACTTTCGAGGATGCCGTTGACGATCATCGTGCGCTCCGCCGGGAAGGGGGCTGCACCCGTGGTCAGCATCTCGTCGATCTTGGCCACCAGACAGGCGGAGTAGGTCACGTTCGGTGTCGGTGACAGAAAGAACTGGCAGGACACCGGATCGGCTTTGCCCTTCAGTTTGCAGGCGAAGTTGTAGTCGGCCACCGCGCCATTGATCATCAGCAGCGTCGCTCTGAGGCCGTCGCGGAATTCGATGAGATAGGCCGCCGGCTTTTCCACCAGCTTCATCAGCTCTCCTGAGCCGAGCAGATCCTGGGTGCGGCCGTCCTCGTGGGTCAGGCCCTGAGGCGAATCCGAGCGCGACAATGCCGCCTCCAGCAGGCGCATCGACCAGCGCCCCTCGTCCCCGGCTTTCCACACCTTCTTGCCCTCGATCAACTGTACCGAGGCCACACCGGTCTCGCCGCCGCGCCGGCGTTCGATCATACACTGCATGGCTTCGAGGGCGTGGTAGTCCATGGCGTCGGAGCCCCCGACACCGACCATCAGCGCCTCCTCGATGTCACAGTCGTAGGGCAGCTCAACGTCAGGCAGGCGCCAGGTGACGGGCAGCGATGATCCGGCCAGAATCGGGAAGCTGAGGCGATGGCCGTCGGCCACCATTTCGCGAGCCTTGTCGAAACTGTAGGACAGGTGCTTGTCGTTGTAGACCGGTACCGAGCGGCCAGCGGCTTCGAAGACTTTCACACACTCCTTGAACATCTCGTAGCGAGGGTACTGGATCTGCCCCAGCTCGTTGCTCGGGTAGTCGCCGTGCTCGCCGATGATGAGCACGCCGTCGACGGCCAGATCGCGTCCACCGCAGCGCAACGCCTGGGCGACGCTGGGGTAGATCTCGAAGCCGAACTCGCGGGCGCGGTCGACGCTCTGATCACCCTCCGGGGTCTGGTCGACGTACAGGGAGACAACCTTCGTGTTCGACCGACGCCACTCACCCTCGTAGGGATAGCCCACCAGGAACCGGTCGGCGAAGTGCTGGGCGTGGGACAGATATCTGTACACCGTGGCGATCACGGCCAGACGCAACGGTGCGGTGGCATCGCCGGTGGCCGGCGTCTTGCCGGTCCGGCTGCGTGCTGCCGGCGTCGGACGTCGGGGCGCTGGCGGACGCCGTGCGGCGGCCTTGGTCCTGGCTCTGGGGGCCGTCTTGGCGGCGCGCGGTCGCTTGACCGGGGGGCTGACGGCACTCTTCGGAGTCGCTTTCGATTTCTTCTTCTTGTCAGGCATTATCGTTCACGTCCGCCAGAATGTGGATTCGGGGTTGGCCTGGTAGGTTACCGCCGCCAGGTGAGGCGTCCTGAGTCTCTTGCCCTCCTGCTGCAGGCTGTCCACAGCCGCGGCGGTGAGCCCCGTCGTCATCAAGGTGCGCTCCACAGGGTAGGAGGGTCTGCCGGTGAGGAACATCTGCTCCACGTTGTTGACCTGAGGACTGAAGAAACTGGCCAGTGTGGAACGAGCCGGCGGCATGGGCAGGTACATCTGCGTCGACAGCGGTTTTTCCCGACCGCCGACGCGGGCGGCAAAGTTGAAGTCCTGTACCAGGCCGCTGAGCAACAGCATGGTCGACTGCAGCCCGTCTGCGTGCCGGTAGACGTAGGCCACCGGCTTCTCACACAGCTTCTTCAACTCGTCGATGGTGGGCAACACGTCATTGAAGCCCGGTCGTGGCTGCGAGAGCGTGTGACTCCGAGACAGGGCCGCTTCGAACAGGTCACGCGACCATACGCCCTTGTGGTGCGCTTCCCAGAATTTCTCGTCGCGGTAGGTCTCCAGCCAGTTGACGCCGTGCTCGCCCCCGGCGCGGCGCTCGACCATACACTGCAGCGTTTCCAGCCCGTGGAAATCGTAGCTGTCGACACCCCCGTAGCAGACGCAGACCGCTTCGCTTACCTGAGATTCGAGGGGCATCTCGATCTGCGGTGTGCGCCAGGTGACGGGCAGGGACGAACCCGCCATGAAGGGGATACCCAATTCGACGGACTCGTCGTACATGTGGCGGGCCCAGTCCCAGTTCCACGACAGGTGCTTGTCGTTGAAGATGGGGGCCACCTTTCCGGTCGTGCGGAAGACGGACACCATCTGCTGGAAAAACTCATATCTAGGGTACTGGTGCTGGCCCTTCTCGTTGCGATGGTATTTGCCGTGCTCGCCGACCAGGAGGATACCGTCGACGGCCAGATCCGAGCCGCCAAGGGTCAACGCCTCGGCGATGGTGGGCACCAGCTTCATCTTTGGAAAACGGGCGAGGCGATCCAGCGTCAGGTCTCCCTCCGGACGCTGATCCACATAGAGCGAGACGATATCCATGGGGGGGCGGTGGTGGCGGCCGTTCCAGCCATAGCCCTCGAGAAAGCGGTCGACGATATGCTGCCCGTGGGAGAACTTGCGGTACTCCGTGACCACGGCGGCGATCTTCAGTCTCTTCTTCTTGGCACTCAAATCGTGGGTTCTCCCGGGGCGGACATCGAGGCGCTGCGGGCGCACAAGATAGACCGACCGGGCCCCCGGCTCCAGCGCCAGAACGACCGCCGTTGACGGTGGCCGTCCCGGGCGGGATGTTTGCCCCATGCCTTGCCACGCCCGGACGAACAGGTTGCCCATTGCCTTGATGGCGGTCCTGACGTCTGCGGCTGCCTGGTCTCAGGATGTGCCGGCGGCGGACTTCGACGCCAGCGGTCAGGTCGACCTGGACGACCTGGCCCTGCTGCGACAGGCGGTGGGGGGGACAGACCTGCGCTTCGATCTGGATGGTAGCGGCCGGGTTGATGTGGGGGATCTGTTCCGCTTCGCCGAGTCGGTGGCCGAGCCGCTGCCGTACGAGCCGGCCCGCCAGCCGCACAACTACACCGTGCGCACGACTCGCCAGGAGGTCTACCTGTCGATGCCGGAGTATTCGGCGCGGGTGCGCCACGCCACACCCTTCGGCATCTCCGCTCTGCGTCGTCGCGGCCAGAGGGCGGACTTTGCCCACGACGATCTGCCACTGGCGGACTGGGAGTGGTTCTGGTTCAACTCCAAAGTTCTCGGCAAGCGCCGGCACAAGCTGCTGGAGATGGACTGGGGCCTGCCTGAAGTGCGGGAGCTGCCGGATCGCCTCGAGGTCGTCTACCGTCTGCCCATATCGCGGATCGGCATCGATGTTGGAGTCCGTTACAGTTTTCTGGCCAGTGGCTCCTCCTTCCATGTGACCTACAGCATGTTCAACGGCTCCCGGTGGCCGATGGAGGAGTGTTACGTCATGCTCGGGTTGCCCGGTTTCTCCAACCACGGCTTCGTGACCGAGGTAGCCAGCGCCAGAGAACAGCGCCTGCCGGCCTGGCCGCACGACATGTTTCTGACCGAGGCCCTGGCGCGGGGCCTGGCGGAGTACCAGCTGCTACGCCACAACGCCGGCACCGGTCTGAGCGAGGGGCTCAAGGGTAGCGTCAGCCTGCAGGACGCCAGCGGCGACTATCGACTGTCCTCCTACTACCTGGCTGACAAGTCGGTGCTCTCGGCCCACTCGGCGCACACCAACAAGCCCCGCTACCTGACGAGCCATCTCTACATCACGCTGGGTGACCTGCTGCCGCAACAGGAACGCTCCGTCACCATCCACCACGTCCTGACAGGACCCTAACAGATGTCCGATCTGATCGTCGTACATCCACAATTCGACAGGAGCTGGCCCTGGGCGGCCGATCACTTCCACCAGCTGTGGTCTGGTGACGGCACGCCCGATTTCGTGCGCCTCACCGATGCGGACGACCCGTCTCTGGCGGTGGCATGGCAACGGTCGAAGCGACCGGACGTCACGCGTCTCGTCTGTCTCGGGGTTCAGTCCACAGTCGCCGATCTGCGGTCACTGAGCTCGCTGCGCGAAGCCGTATTCGAAGGCGGTCGACTCGACGACGAGGCGGCGGCGTTGCTGACGGAGCGTGGTGTCAGCGTCTATCGGCAGCAGAGCGAGGGCTTCTGGGGGCAGTCGGTGGCGGAGGTGGGCCTGGCGCTGACGCTGTGCGGTCTGCGCCGAATTCCCCAGTTGTATCGGGACATGAGCAAGTCACACGACCCGTGGGACTACGAGCCACCCGGGGGGCAAGGGCGACCCGGTGCCCGGGGTCACCAGTACTGTGATGATGACCGTTTCACCAGCGGTACCCTGGCCGGCAAACGCGTGGCAGTCGTGGGGGCCGGCAACATCGGCAGCCGCTACGCCAGCTTCGCCCACGCCCTGGGAGCCGAGGTGTCGGTGTGGGATCCATACGCGGCGGAACCCGCCTTCCATCGGGCCGGAGCGCGCCGGGAGCACCATCTCGAGCGACTGATGGAAGACGCCGAAATTTTCGCTCCCATGGTCCCCCTCACCGAGTCGACCCGGGGTCTGGTGACGGCGCAGCACATCAACGCCCTGCCGTCAGGCTGCCTGGTGGTCACGGTGACGCGCGCCGCCATCTGTGACACACAGGCGCTGCGGCGCCGCGTGCTGGCAGACGAACTGGCCCTGGCGGCCGATGTGTTCGACGTCGAGCCCCTGCCCCTCGACGACCCTCTGCTCACCCGCCACAATGTCGTGCACACACCACACATCGCCGGGCGCACGGCCGATGCCAACCGATCCTGGGCGGAGGCTCTGGCGGCGCAGTTCCGTCCCCGTCTTGCCGGAGTCGACGGGGCTCGGTAATCTTTCAGCAGCCGATACCCACCACAGAAAGCTCCCGATGAACAGCCTTCAGGCCGCCGCCGCCGGCCAGACCCGTCGAAATAAGAAACTGCTCGCTGACGCCAGGTATCTCGGAGAGCGTGTCACCTCCAAGGTGCTGCCTCTGCAGATCGATGTAGCCCACACAGCAGACCTGAGTCAGGATCAGGTCGACGCTCTCGAGGCGTTGCAGATCGAGGCGGCCCGCACGTCTATCGGCTCCCTGGCATCGCTGGCCAAGATCGGTGAGCTCGACCACCTCGGCGGCGGTCTCGAGTTGATCCCGGCGCTGAGTCTCACCATGGCGGTAACCGACTACGAGCGTGTCGAGTTCACTATTGAACACGCGCACACGAGCATCGGCTACTTTTCTACTCTCGCCGCGTTTGGTTTCGTCGATGCGTCTGATGTGGTCGACGGCTTCCGGCGCGGGATCGACATCCCCGGTCACGTGTCCTGGCTCCCGGGCGGCACACAGCTCAACGGTGGTCGTCTCGGCGTGATGGTGCCGGTGTCCGTCGGTCAGGCTCTCGGCAAACGCGCTCGCAACGAAGACGGTGCCTGGGTCATCACCCACTGCGGCGACGCCGGCTGGATCTCGGGCCAGGCTCTCAACGGCTTCAACGGCGCCGATGTGGGCGATGCGCCGGTGACCTTCATCATGCACCGCAACGGCATCCAGCTGTCCGGCGCCACGCGGTCGGTCATGGACAAGGATCCGCGCCCCATCATCGAATCGCTGGGGGTCCGCATTCTCGAGATTCCGTCACTGCATGACACGGTCGCTCTCTACGGCGCCTACCGCGAAGGCTGGCGGCTGGCACAGGAGGGCACGCCGAACCTGATCTACCCGACGGGATATCGCTCTCAGGAAGGTCAGGGCATCATCGACCTGAACTGGTTCGGTGAGAAGTACGGTGTTCGCCGCCGTGTCGAGGCCCTGGCCAGCGCCAACGGTGTGTCCATGGACCGGCCCGTGTGGGTGCCTGGATCTCTCATGAGCTACCGCGACGAGGGGCCCATGACGGAGTGCCTGTTCCTCGTCAACGATCTGCCCGGCGGCGAAGGACACCACGACGGGCACATGAAGGGGCGGGACGAGTCGGCCGTGCTGGCCGAGACCATGCTGCAGATGTCGCCGGCACAGAGCACGATCCTCGACGGTCTGCGCAAGGGCGCGCGGCGTACCGTGGTAACCACCGCCCGCCCGGCCAAGGGCAGCCCCAACCTGACGTTGACAGCCGCACAACTCAAGGCCGCCAAGCTGCCCGCTGCCGGCGACAAGACGAGCGCCCGCGGCGGCTCCGAGGCGGGGTATGCCGCTGTCGCCGGAGCCCATCCCGACTCGGTCTTCCTCGTCAGCTGCGACCTCGACGTGTCGACCAAGCTCGGCAAGGCCCAGGCGCTGCTGGCAGCCGACCACACCCTGGAGATGAGCATCGAGGAGCAGGCGGCGGCGCTGATCGCCGATGGTCTGGCCATGAGTTCGCGGCAACCGCAGCTGAACGTGGTCTCCACCTTCGCCGCCTTCTTTGAAGGGATCGCTCGCGAGGGTTTCGATCTGTGGCGCTATCAGCGCAACCTGACGGGGGTCAACGAGGGGCTCAACGTCGCCTTTCACGTGTCCCATGTCGGCGCCTGCACCGGGCGCGATCACTTTTCCGGCTGGGGACTCGACTGGATCAACATCGGGCTCACCTACCTGCCCTACCTGCACCGGTTCTACGCCCCGGCGGATGCGCGCGCGGCGTTTCTCGCCGTCGTTGATACGGCCGCCCACTACGGCGGCCACGTCATCGGCATCCCGCGGGACAACCTGCCGGTGCTGACCAGGCAGGACGGCTCCGGCCCGTTGTGGGAGGCCACCGATCCTTTTGAGACGGTGACATCCTTCCGCAGCTACGCCGGCGCTGAACGTGCCATCCTTGCCATGGGGGCCCCCGCCTTTCTCGCCGAGGACGCGGCGGCGAAGCTGGCCAGGAAGGGTGTGCCCACAGACGTGCATATCATCAACGGTCTGCCCCTCGAGCCGAAGCAGCTGGAAAATCTGCTGGCGCCCTACACCGCCGGTGTCGTTACGATCGAGGATGGCTTCATCGGCACCGAGCACACCGGCGTCCGCGGGTTTGCCGGCCTGGTGGCCAGCAAGGCGGCCGATGCCTGTCTGCCCGTCGCACATATCGGCATCACCGATCCGACGACGGCCCCCGCCGATGGTCACATGGAAACGTGGGACCACTTCGGCATCACCAGTGCCGCGCTGGTGAAGGCCGTGCAGACATTATAGCCCACACCACATGGATATGAACACCAAGGAGAGTGCATTGAAGATTCTGAAGACGCTGACCACGACCCTGTTCGCCGCCGCTGTCATCGCCGGCTGCGGCAACGGTGATTCCGCCAATGCCGCCAATGTCGAAGCTGCCGCCGATGCGGCGAAGGGACAGAAAGTGCTGCTGGATGCTGACAGCCCGGAGATGAAGAAGCAGGCGCCGGATGAGTACCAGGCTCGGTTTGAGACGAACAAGGGAGCTTTCGTCATCGACGTGGAGCGCAAGCTGGCACCCCACGGTGCGGATCGCTTCTACAACCTGGTGCGCCACGGCTTCTACGACGGGCAGAAGTTCTTCCGTGTGATGCCCAATTTCATCGTCCAGTGGGGTATGCACGGCGATCCCAAGATCACCGCCATCTGGCAGAACGCGACGATCCTCGATGATCCCGTGGCGATCTCCAACGAGCGCGGGACGGTCACCTATGCCAAGCCCGGACGGGGCTCCAACAACCGCACCGTCCAGTTGTTCATCAACCTGGTAGACAACGGCGAAACAGGGGCTCGTCTCGACAGACAACGGTTCTCTCCCTTTGGCCGTGTCTCCGAGGGTATGAAGGTCGTCGACGCGATCACCACCGAATACGGGCAGTCACCGAACCAGCCCATGATCGCCCAGGGCGGCAACGCCTATCTCAACGAGAATTACCCCAACCTGGATACGATCCTGAGCGCCAAGATCGTCGACTGATCGCCGCTCCGTCCCGCACCTACCATCTCGATCACATCGGCCCCGGTGCCGCCTCGCTGGCACTGCTCACCGCAGTGCTGTGGGGCGGCAATCAGGTGGCCATCAAGGTCGGCCTGGAGGGCATGCCGCCACTGGCCATGGCGGCGGCCCGCTTCGGCATCGGCTGGCTCGTCGTGCTGTCGGCCGCCCTCGTCACGCGGCAGTCTGTCCGTCTCAATTCAGGTGAATGGCGCCCCCTCGCTGGACTGTGCGTCCTCTTCGTCGTCCAGATTGCGACGCTGAACATCGGTACGCTGCACACCTCGGCGAGTCGCTCCGTCGTCCTCATCTCCGCCTACCCTTTCTTTACCGCCACCTTCGCCCATCTGCTGATCCCTGGTGACCGTCTGACAGCACGGCAGGTGGCCGGCATGGTGCTGTCCTTTCTGGGGATTGCCGGACTGTTCGCCGAGAGCTTCGCCTGGGCCTCCACCGAGTACCTGTTCGGCGACGCCGTCGTGTTGTTGAGCGCGGCCCTGCTGGGGTTACGTCAAGTCGTGCTCAAGCGGCTGGTCGCCGATGCACATCCGTACAAGGTGCTCTACTGGCAGGCATTGATGAGCCTGCCCGTCTTCGTCGTACTCAGCTGGCTGCTCGAAGGGGGCGCGGAGAATTATGTGTGGAGCTGGCGTGCGGCAGCGGGGGTGCTGTACCAGGGCGTTGTCGTCGCCGGCGCCTGCTTCATCATCCTCGTGTCCCTGCTGTCGCGACACAGTGCCGGGCGCCTCGGAGCCTTCGGTTTTGTCACGCCGGCGGTGGGCGTGGGCTTGAGTACGTGGATCACCGGAGATGAGCTCACCTTCGGGCTGGTAGGCTGCATGCTGCTGGTCGCCGCGGGTATCGTGGTGACCCAGACGGCTACACGGCCCCCGTCGATGCCGCCAGCTGTTCCGCCTGCGCCACCCGCTCGGCGATGAGATCGCAGCCGCCCTGCCAGAAGTTGCGGTCGGCGATGTCGAGACCCAGTTCCCCCACCAGATCCGCTGGCGCCTTCGAGCCCCCGGCCGACAGCAGTTGGAAGTAGCGCTCGACGAAGCTGGCGCCCTCCTGCTGGTACTTGGCGTAGAGGGCGAGCACGAGCAGCTCGCCGAAGGCGTAGGCGTAGACGTAGAACGGCACGTCGACGATGTGCGGAATATGGAGCCACCAGTCGGCGTGCTCCTCACCGAGTGTGAGGCTGTCGCCGAACATGGCCTGTTGATTGTCCTGCCACATCTGGCTGAATCGTTCCGTCGGCAACTCCCCCTCCGCGCGGCGCGCCTTGTGGGCCTGCTGCTCGAAGCGGTACATGGCGATCTGGCGGAAGACCGTGGCGAAGGTGTCCTCCACCTTGCTGCACACCAGAGCCAGCTTTTCACCGTCGTCGGTTAATTCACCCAGCAATCGATCGAAGACGAGCATCTCGCCGAAGGTGGAGGCCGTCTCGGCCATGGGCAGGACGGGGTGGTAGTCGAGCAGGTGATTGTCGGACGCCAGCACATCGTGGATCCCATGTCCCAGCTCGTGGGCCAGGGTCATGACGTCACGCGGATTGCCCGTGTAGTTCATGAACACGTACGGGTGGTGATCGGGTGTCACGGCGGCGCAGTAGGCGCCCCCCCGTTTGCCCTCACCCAGAGCGGCGTCGATCCACTGGTTGGCGAAGAATCTGTCCGCCGTCTCTGCCAGCTCGGGGCTGAAATCCCGGAACGAGTCGAGCACCATCTGGCGGGCCTGCGAAAACGGGATGTCGGACTCCTGACCACGCATGGGGGCGTAGCGATCGTAGTGGGCCAGGTCGTCGATGCCGAGGATCCGTCCCTTCAGCCGGTAGTACCGCGCCACGGTGTCGAAGTTGGTGGCGCAGACATCCGAGACGGTGTCGACGATGGCGCCGTCCAGCTCATTGGCCAGGTGCCGGCTGGCTTCCGGCTCATCGTAGGTGCGCAGGCGGTCGAGGACGTCCTTCTCGTGTAGCAGCGTGTTGTAGATGTAAGTACACACATGTGAATTCGACTGCAGGCCGGCCGAAATCGAGGCGGCTGCCTTGCGACGCAGCTCGCGATCGGCGTCGTAGAGCAGGACAAGAATCTCAGACTGGGTCTTCTCGTGGGTCCGGCCGTCGAGCTCGATGGTGAACCGGGTGCGTGAGTTCACCTCTGTTGCCAGCCGGGCGAAGGCGCGTCCGCGGCTGTTTGAGGTCTCCACGAGGATACGCTCTTCCGGCTCCGACAGATTGTGGGCCGCCATGACCCGTTCGTGTTCCAGATAATGGTGGTACGGACTCAGCGCCGGTTCGGTGACGATGCTGTCGAAGACGCCCTGTGGAATCTGGCCGATCTCAAGGTCGAAGAAGACCAGGTGCGTGGCGATGTCGCTGCCGGATTCGCGTGTCTTCTGCAACAGGGCGCCGCGGGCCGCATCGGTGGTGGCGGTCGAGTAGTGGAGCTGGGCGTACGACTGGGGCCGGTATTCGGCGGCCAGCAGGGACTCGTAGTCCAACAGCGCCTGCAGCAGGTGGGTGGCAGACAGATCGTCGACGGCGATGGTGCCCTTGTACTTCGTCTCGAAGTCGACGGCCTGCTGCCGTGAGGCTGTCATGTCGGCCTCGAGCTGCGGATCATCGACGGCAGCGTAGAGGTCGGTCAGGTCCCACGTCGGCAGGGATTCGGCGGTCAAATCGAGGCTCCGGTGCAGGTGGGCGAGGACGGGTTGGCGGAAGGGAAGGTTGTCACCGGCATGAACCGTGTAAAGCGTGACGTTATGCAAGTTACTCCGGCCGAAAGCGCCGCTCCCGCCCGAACCGCAGGGTCTCCTCGATGGTGAGCAGCTGGATGTCGAGCAGCTCCTCGTAGGTGCAGGGATTCTCCGTCACGCCCTGGGGTGTCTCGAAGGTCAGCGACAGACAGCCTGACGTGTGGTGCATGGCGCTGGGCAGGTTGAAGGAGCCGCGGCCGGCGACGGACCGGTTCACCGTCATGGGGCGCAATCCGGCCGCGTCGAGACGGGCATGCACGGCATCGGCCAGTTCGAGGGTGTGCTCGAAGAAGGCGGGCGGACAGTGGGAGGCATGGGGCAGAATGATGGGGCCGCGCATGTGGCCGTGCATGTTGAGACAGCAGTCGACGATTTCTTCTTCTACTAACTGCAACAACGCGGTAGTCTCCCTGGCGCGGTGGCCTGCGGGGGAGACGTCGTGCATGAAGTTGACGCCGTCGTCATTGGGATAGCCGCCGCTGAAGCGCACCTTGTCGAGAGGCAGCGGCAGGAACCGCTTGGAGCCGGCCCACTCGATGAGCTTCCCGTCCTGCCACATGCCCTGACCGTAGTAGGTCAGATCATCGACGGTGAGTCCCACCAGAGACGGGATCCCAGTACGGGCACGACCGTCCGGGTTGGCCAGCGGCACCAGCAGCAGACGGACCTTCGCTGCCATCTTCTTCAGCTCCGGCCAGCGGCGACCGCGCAGGTCCTTCCCGTGCTCGAGGATGTGGAGCAGGTTGACGGCGCCGGCCACCGCCACGGTCTCCATACCGTGCACACCGCACAGTATGAGCAGCGTCTGCTTGTGGTTCGGCCGCTGTCGCCCCAGGTAGGACCGCTTGTCGCTCGAGCCCATGGCGGCCGAGTAGGTCGCCGTACGCGCCGTCGGTTTGCCTTTGCCCAGGGTGTAAAGCCAGACATCCCGGCGGCCGGCCGAGCGGCACAGGCGGGACAGATCACCCTTGCTGGCATTTGCCTTGAAATGCCGCGTCACCTGCCCGGGGGAGACGGGCCACCAATCGGGCGCCGGTTCGGGCGTCAGCTGCCGTACGTCGTCGTATCCGGGTCGGGAGTCGGCCATGGTGTCTACTCACTCTCCTTGCGATAGATCTGTGTACCAAAATGCTCGAAATCCTCCAGCAGCAGGAACATGCCGCCGCCGAGCAGACGACCGCCCGTCTCGAGGTGCTCGAGCAGGGCCCGGCGCAGGCTGGTATCGCGGGGGGCCGTCGCCGGATCGACGTCGTCAGTGCCGAAGATGAAGTGCAGCCCCGAGCGGCTGTCCGGGTGATGGGCCAGCGGGTAGAGGTAGAGCTCCCGTTGCCACAGAACCATGTTGGAATCGGGACGGTAGATCCGGTCCAGCTCGGGATTCAGGATCCAGGAGCCGCAGGCAAAGCCGACGAAAGGCTTGTCCGGGAAGTACCGGGGAAAGAACTCCAGGGCCTGCTGCATCGAGTCGCGGCAGCGCCCCGGTGTCATGTCACCACCCGCCGGGATGTGGACCTCCAGGATCGGATCCTCGGGGGCCAGGACCGCCTCCCACTCGGCCCGTGGGAGCGCCACCATATCGCGCTGGCCGTAGCCGAGGGGTGAGATCGGGGTGCCGGTCACCGACCGGTCTGTCTCTACAAGCTGAGACGTCCACACTGCATGGTTGGCGTCGGCGGCGATGACCCCCTCGGCATCGAAGGGTACACCATCCCCGGCCAGGGCGACGACGGCGCCGCCGTGACGATGCCGCCAGGCCACGAGAGGGCCGCGGAAAGGTTTGACCATGAATTCGAGGCGACCCAGTCGAAACAGGTCACCGCGCACATGGTTCTGCAGCCAGTACAGCGACCCCGGGGTCATGCCGACACGCCCCGCGTTGTGTTCGCCGAAGCGCCGCACCGAGGCCGGGAAGTGGGCGCAGCAGTCGTGGCTGATCTGTCCGGGGATACCGCGCTGCTGGTGCGCGGCCAGCATGCGCGGCACAGCGGCCAGGGCAATGAGCAGGTAGAAGGCGCTGGTCAGGTCACCGAGACCGGCGATGACCACCGGCCAGTGACAGGTATTCTGCCAGGCCGGAAACTCGAACACATCGTAGACGAGGTACTGACAATGCCAGGCAAGGCTGGACAGTTCTGCCGAAGCCCGGACCCGCTCGGCAGCCTGCAACAGAACCGCATCCACATCTTCCGGCAGGCCGGAATAGGCCCGGTCGCGCCGGATGGACTCGGCCCCCAGAAAATCGATGGCATGGCCCGGCTGATTCGACTGGGACGCAGCCCAGTGAGAGCGAAACAGGCGATCATCCGGGTCGTCTATACCCAGACTCGTCAGGACGTCGTCAAGAGACGCAGTTTCCATAGCCACGAACATAGTAATCCCATAGACTCCCGGATCACAGAGCACACCAGCCAGGCGGAAGACCCATGACGACATACGAAGAGTTTCTCACCACTTCGGCGGTCCCCCGCGAGACGATCGACCGTTTTCTCGACGAGGCAGACCCCACGTGGGCGCGGTTCGATGGCGAGGTGGGCTACACCCTGGGCCGCTACCTGCCCAAAGACGGCATCGACGACAGCTGGACGATCTCTACAGCGCAGGACAATGGCCAGCGCACATCGTGGATGTATGCCGGTCGGGACTGCCGCATCAACACCTACGGCAACTCCTTCACCCAGTGTCATCAGGTCAGTGACGGCGAAACCTGGCAGGAATACCTGGCCGCCCACCTGGGGGAGCCGGTGCGCAACTTCGGCATGGGCGGTTTCGGCACCTACCAGGCGTACCGACGTCTGCGACGGACTGAACTGAGTGAACTGGGCGGTAAGTACGTCATCCTCTACATCTGGGGAGACGACCACTGCCGGTCCATCATGCGCTGCCGGCACGCGGCGACCCATCGCGTCTGGGATCACCACAACGGCTACCTGTTCCACGGCAACTTCTGGGCCAATGTCGAAATGGATCTGGACACCGGCCGGTTCGTCGAACGGGAGTGCCTGTTGCCCACCGCCGAATCCCTCTATCGAATGTGCGACGCCGACTTCATGGTAGAGTCGCTGAGAGACGATCTGATGGTCATGCTCTACGGCATGGAGCGGTTTGACGTCGACGGTGACCCGGGCAAGCTGAAGCGGCTGGCCGACCACCTGGATGTCGACGGCATCGACGGCATCGACGACAGCGATGGGGATCGACGCATTGCGAGCGTGCAGGGGTTGAAGGAGGCCTACGGCTTTGCCGCCAGCCGCTTCATCGTCGAGCAGGCGGAGCACTTTGTCGCCGACCATGACAAGGAGCTGCTGATCTGCCTGCTCTGTCCCACGGCCACCGAGCAGGTGTTGCGCGGTCAGCCGCGGTATGACCAGGGCTTCGCCAACTACCTGCGCGCCGCCGGCCACAGGGTGTTCGACATGAACGAGGTGCACCGCCAGGACTTCGGCGATTTCAGTCTCTCAGTTGAAGACTACAGGAAGCGCTACTGGATGGGTCACTACAGTCCGGCGGGAAACCACTTCTTCGCCCATTCCCTGAAGGACACGGTGATCGACTGGCTCGAGCCGAAGCCGCGAACCTACCGGGGTGACGCCCCTTCGAGCGCGGACTTTGATGGGTATCTGCCCACACCGGTGTAACCTTTTCGCCAAGAGGTCGTCCAAAGCTGTGAACCGCACGTAATGGGCTTGCAAAGCACCGACGGGAGCGATTTGGACCAACAGGCCGACATCGGGCTCATCGCCGCACCGTCTACGAGATCTACCGCGATCGTGTATTCGCCCTGTGCCGGCACATGTCCGGCAATCGCGAGGATGCCGAGGATCTCACGCAGGAGTCCTTTGTGCAGGCATTTCGCCACGTCGGCTCGTTCCGGGCTGAATCCGCTTTCGGTACCTGGCTGTATCGTATCGCCGCCAATCGCTGTATGTCGGAGGCGCGCAAGCGGCGGCCTGTATTCCGCGATGTGGACGAGGTGGAAACGGCACCCAAGGCCGTGCTGTTGCAGAACAAGGGTGACAATCCCGAGCAGCAGTTGATGCGCAAGGAGATGATGCTGCGTGTCGAGGCGGCCATCGCCGAGCTGCCCGAAAGCCAGCGACTGCTGTTCGTGCTGGCGACGCAGATGGGGATGAAATACAAGGACATCGGACAGATCGTGGACTGCTCGGAAGACGCGGTAAAAGTGCGCATCCACCGGGCGCGAAAACGCGTGCGTGATTCCCTCGCCAACTACCTGGATAACTGATATCGCAATGAACTGCTTCCAGTGTGAACGAAACCTGTCGGCCTACCTCGACGACGAGCTGCCGATGGATGAGCGTCTCGAGATCGAGACCCATCTCGACGGCTGTGAAACCTGCCGGACCGAGTTCGAGAGTCATCAGAAGGCCTGGGAGGCGGCGCACCAGTCCACCGCCGAGGCCGCCCCGGAGGGGCTGTGGCAGGGCATCGAGAACCAGATGGATGACGGGGGCCGCGCCGACGTCGAGGACCTGACCCTGATGGTCAAGGGGCTGGCCGCCGAGATCGGCGACCTGCGGCGCACGGTGGACGACCTGCGGACGATGATGCAGCCGGCCCAGTGGGCCGAGGCCGGTACGCACACCGATGCCTACGGCCGCGAAGCGACAGAGGACATCCGCGTGCGCACGAACCCCTTCCGAGCCGTACACCCGCGAGACGCGCGGCAGCCGGCCAGCATCGAGCAGTTGCGCCAGAGCTCCTGATCTGTTTGACGACAAGCCCATAGAGAGGCGATGACGATGGCACAGACAAAGGCGGCCCCGGCGGCGGCCACCGTGGACGAAGTGGACGTCACCCTGTCGGTGGAGCTGGGCCGCACGGCCCTGACCCTCGACGGCGCCCTGGACCTGTCGGAACAATCACTGATGGCGCTGAACAAGCGCATCGGCGATCCCGTCGACGTGCGCCTGAACGGACGGCTTTTCGCCCGCGGCGAGGTCATCACGGTGGCCGAGCACTTCGGCGTGCGCCTCACCGAGATCCTCGGCGAGGGAGAGCCGTCATGACGACGCGGCACAGCGTCGTTCGCGGCAAGCCCACGGTGGCCGATCTCGGCGACATCGAGCTGGAGGCCGTCGTCGAGCTGGGCCGGGAGACGATGCCCCTGCGCCAGGCGCGGGATCTGCAGGTGGGGGACGCGATCCGCGTGCAGCGACTCGCCGGCGAGGCCATGAAGCTGACGCTGAACGGACATCCCTTCGGCGAGGGCGAGATCGTCGTCACCCAGGATCAGCTCTTTCTGCGCCTCACACGCCTGGAGCCCCCGGTGGAAGCGCGACAGACGCAGAGCACGGAGGCAGCCACATGAGCCCGAGCACGAAAACCGGCGACGCGAAGGACCCGCGGGTGTTCGGTAACCGCGAGGGTCTGCGGCGCGGCGACGTCGAGGTGGCCCCCTGGGCACCGCCATCCACCGCCGAGGTGTCGGCTCGTGAGCCGTTGCCCCTGCCGCCACCGCGACCGGAGCTGGCCCCTGCGAAGGACAGGCCCGGACCCGCGTCGCCGGCCCGGCCCGAGGCAGAGGCGCCGGAGCCGGAGGAGGCACGGCCTCGACCGTCACCGCCGGCGTGGATCGAGGCCGACAGCGTGCACGCCCGCGTCTGGGCCCGGCCCGAAGTGGCGGCCCGCGCGGCGCGCTCCATCCTGGTCCATCCCGCTGGCCCGGAGTCGACGCTGACGCCGGCGCAGCGACTGGGCACCCTGTTCGTCGCCCTCGGCCAGGAGGTGGCCGGCGAGGTCATGAAGTTCATGTCGGACTACGAGATCGAGGAGTCGGCCCAGGCGGTGGCCCAGCTGCAGTCCGCAACGGCCGAGATGCGACAACAGGTGCTGGAGGCTTTCGAGCGGGACCTGTCCACGGGACGCTGGGTGGATCGCGGCGGCGCCGACGTCGCCCGCGGCGCCCTGGAGCGGGCCGTGGGGCCACGCAAGGCGAGGGAGATCCTCGACCGTGTCGTCGGGCAGAGCGGCGGCTTCCTGGCCATGCGCAAAGCCTCCCCGGAACAGGTGGCGCCCCACCTGTCGCGCGAGCATCCGCAGACCATCGCCCTCATCCTGTCGCAGCTGGAGCCGGCGCAGGCGGCGGGCATCCTGCAGCGGTTTTCCGACCGGCTGATGGCGGACGTGTCCTACCGCCTGGCGACGCTGGACAAGGTGACCCCCGCCGCCCTGAAGGAGCTCGACAAGGCCCTGGAGGCGCAGCTGCGGGACTTCATCTTCCGAAGCGGCGACCAGGAGGTGGGCGGGCCGAAGGTGCTGGCCGACATCCTGAATCTGTGCGGCACCTCGGCGGAGAAGAACATCCTCGACCAGTTCGACGCCCAGGATCCGGAGGTGGCCGAATGGGTGCGCAGCCGGATGTTCGTCTTCGACGATCTCGAGGGGCTGGCCGACGCCGACCTGGCGGCCCTGCTGGCCGCCGTCGACGAGACGGACCTGGCCAGCGCCTGCAAGGCGGTGCCCGAGTCGCTGATGTCCCGCATCCAGCGGCTCGTCCCCGAGCCCCGGTGGAAGTCGCTGGCCGCCGAGATGGAGCGGCTTGGCCCCATACGCACGAGCTCGGCGGAGGAGGCCCAGCTGCGGATCGTGGCCAGGGTGCTCGAGTTGGAAGAGCAGGGCACGCTGACCGTCGTGCGGGGACAGGACCGATGACAGCCGGGTCTGACAGCGCCCCCATCGTCAGGTCGTATGATTTCAAGCACCCGGCGCGGGTCAGCCGGGACCAGATGCGCGTCATCGAGGCGCTGCACGAGAACGGCACCAAGATCCTCGGCTCGACGCTGTCGGGTGTGATGCGCGCCGTCGTCGACGTGGAGATGGCTTTCATCGACCAGACGACGTACCGGGAGTTCATCGCCTCCCTGTCGAACCCGTCGGCGTCGTACCAGTTCACCCTGGGCCCGATGCACGGCGGCGCCGTGATGGACTTCGAGCTGCCCCTCGTCTACGGCCTCGTCGACCGCATCTTCGGCGGCAAGGGGTCTTCGGCCGGCATCGACGGCCGGCAGATGACGCAGATGGAGATGTTCACCTTCGCCAAGGTGGTGATCCGGGCCATCGCCGACCTGGAGGCGTTGTGGGAGCCGGTGATCCCCGACGTCAACATGCACGACATCGAGCTGGACACGAACCCGGAGTTCATGCAGGTCACGGCCGACAACGAGATCGTCGTGCTCGTGGCGCTGCAGGTGAAGACGACGAACATGTCCGGGCTGATCCGCCTCTGTTACCCCTTCTTCACGCTGGAGCCGGTCCTGCCGCGGCTGGCGCAGACGGCGCCCCTGCCTCGCGGGCGGCGGGATCGTACCGAGACGCGCGCCCGCAACCGGCTGGCCCTCGGGGCGATGGACCTGCCCGCCGTGGTCGAGTTGGGGCGCACGCGGCTGTCCGTCGGCTCAGCGCAGAGCCTGCGCGCCGGCGACGTCATCCGCCTGGATGCCGGCGCCGACGATCCGGCCTGCATCTTCGTGGGCGGCAAGCCCCGGTTCCTCGGGTTTCCCTGCGCCCTCGGCGATGGCGAGGCCAGGGCCGGCAACATGGGCGTGCAGATCGCCGGTCGCGTACCGCCAGCCCAGGCGATCCACTACGGGGAGGACGGTTGATGGCCGATCGACCACGCATTCTGCTGGTGGCGCACCAGGGCCGCAAGGCCTTCGAGAATCGTCTGAAGCGTCGCGGCTGGCAGGTAGACGTGGCAGCTACCGAAGCCGCCGCCGAGGACCGGCTGGGGCGCACGAGCTCACCGCCCGACGTGGTGGTCACCGATTTTGGCGCACCGGGGGGCTCGATGGGCGCCGGTCTGACGCGCTGGCTGCGGCGTCAGGAGCACATCGCCAACCTTCCCGTCCTCGCCGTTTCGCTGCAGGACACGGACGAAGCCTTCCTGGAGGCACTGCGCGCCGGCGCCGGCGACTGGCTCGCCATGCCGTTCTCGGCGGCGGACGGGGCGGCGAAGATCGACGCTCTGTGCGACGCCAGGCAGCCGATGATGGCAGACCGCCTGGGTCAGGACGATCCCGTCGCCCTGCGGCGCATCAGTCTTGCTGACGAGGACGACGTCAGCGACGAGGCGCTGGGCCAGCGGCTCGCCGCCGCCGGCGCCGCTCTCGACGAGCGGCTGCTGGCC